>Ga0163215_100261_pt1 | contig 119505 bp, 111 predicted proteins | sample SynspAceP_FD_185934 | JGI IMG/M metagenome (GOLD analysis project Ga0163215, IMG submission 185934) | Saline lake microbial communities from Ace Lake in Antarctica - Synechococcus sp. Ace-P (Hybrid Assembly) | ecosystem: Environmental > Aquatic > Non-marine Saline and Alkaline > Saline | place...
TCTGCAAATATTACGCCGCGTTCCTCGGCGTTCAGGTGTTTGTAGTGGCTTTCCATAGCAACATCCTATGCCCTCAGGGCGCAAGGTGTCGCACTTCAATCTTGAGCCTAAGCAGGTAAGCTTGTGTGACAAATATCGATTGCGCCGCTTAATAAAATTCTACAAGAAAACTTATTGGAGGCACGACATGAGCAGCGGCAAATTCGGTTACGATGGAACCAACATAGTCGGCGTTACCATCACCGACCCTCTAACGCCTGAAGAAGCACAGCTTGCGGCGGATGTTCTTGGTGGGATGGTTTCCAGTATTGATGCCGCTCTGGAGCAAGCAGGTTTTACCCAGTCTGAACTTGACCAACTAGCAGATGACGATGAAATTCAATCTTCTGTATCTGCCCCCAAAACACTGAATACACTTACCCAAGTCCAGATCATCAAATCCTTAGGAGAGGCGCTCTCTTGGCTAGAGCGCGAACTAAGTTGGGGTGTCCAGCCATCAAGCCTATCACACCTTACAGGCCGCATTGGGGAGCTTTACGCGGCCATGATCACTCGAGGACAGATGGCATTGGCAACGAACCAAGTCGGTTATGATATCGTCACAGCAGGGGGTGAACACGTTTCAGTAAAGACGATCACATCATCGACCCACGTGACCTTCAATGAGGCCACTTTTAGCCATGTAGATCGCATTTTGGTGCTTCGCCTCAATTTCGATGGGGATGATGCTTCCATCGAGGAATTGCTGGACTGCTCCGCTCAGGAAGCCATCGAACTGCTTCCACTGAAGGACGGCAAGTATTACCTGAATACCTACAGAAAATCGTCGGAAACGACCGATCTCAGCAAGCTTATGATTGTCGCTGAGGTAAAATATGGAAGTGATACCATCACGCAATACGAGAACGCGACAATTGAGGTCTCCCATTCGGGCAGAACCTACCCCAACACGATAGTAGCCCTAAAAAGGATTGCCTCGGAAATTGGCGTAGATGTTCTTAACGGCATAGGAAATCCGAAAAACACTCGCAGTCTTGGTTCAGACGTCATCAGAACACTACAGGCCATGACGTAGATTCAATCAAGGTGGACCGGTCATGTGTAGTTTCTACCGGTTCCGGACGCTCAGACTAAGAGTTTAAAGCGTCGGCAATTCGGAAAAATCGATCATTTTACGACGACACACCTTTGGCGGCTGAGAGCGCAAACCAACCAATAGTAATCGCTAAGGCCAAGTTCTAAAATGACAAGCTAACCGAGGAATATTTCAGACCTATGATGCCGAAGATAGGCTTCCTGAGCGTCGGAAAATTGTCCAACGCCGGATTCGATTGCCCTATTCAAGGCTAAGGCTTCAACGCTATGTTTCGTGAGCGTATCTGACACCAGAATTTCACCACTCTTTTCAAAGGTGATGAGCCCGGCATCGAACAACCGATCTATGTGCGGTGCGAGTAAAAGACCATTTGATCCGTCCAATCGCTCACTCGCCGTTTCGCAAGAGCGCCAAGGCTTGATGTGACTGGCAATAAGAAGCCGCCTATCTGTCAGCCGAGTTACGCGGCAATTCTGCTCCAGTAGCTCTACGTTGCCCCGAAAAATCCCTTGCCCGCGCCTAGCCTTAATGATGCTCGATCTTTCAGTGTCAGACAGGCTTTGATCTGACTCAACCTGAAATTGAATGTTATCTTCGATACGATGGATAAATTGACTATCAACGACAATGCCAACATCCACATTGACAAGACTTGGATCAAATTGTCCCAGAATTCTCAACTGTTCAAAGAGAGCCCCACTGATTTTGGTAAGATAGGCTTTCTGATTACCATTACCATCTTGTTGAATCGGCGCATAACGCTTCGGCAGCAAAGCACGCAAATTCTCGATACTGTCCTTCGGTCGAAATGGTGTAGCAATTACAGACCAGGACACAGGCACAAGCCATCCATCATCTGACCAATAAGAACCGGTTTTGCCAAATTCTTCAGGCTTTGGCGCACTCAAAGGAAACCCTGTTACAATTCCATAATGACCGATATGGGCATTTGCAAAAGATACAACAACATCGTCAGGCCGAGCTTCGCGCATGAAGTCGTAATATTGACTGCGGTTACCGTTTCTTTCGCGTTTCGGCGACCAGAGATAGCCGCCACCTATCTCTTGGCGGGCCGTCTGTTTATGGTTCACCCACCAATATTTCATCACAACCACCTAAGCATGCATATGGCTCGCATAAAGTTTTGAGGCTTACAACCTGCGAAGCCATAATTTGCATGGACCCAGTACTGGTAAACCTGGACAATCGTGTTTCTTACCACGCGCATCCAAGCGCATATTCGGTTCGGTCAGAACATTTGGCTATTGTGCTGGTGAGTTAGTCTGGTCACGCGAGCCTGCAGTCTTAACAGCGACCTCCACGATAGCTGTGCAGAGAATACCGGCATCCTTCGCTGCCTGTGTCACTTTGAAGGTGGGCATTAAGATTGGCAGTTCGTGAGGCGATTCTGCGGACTAAACGGACCTTCGGCAAGCTGCAACTTCTGGTCCGATACAGAAGCTTTGGGTGTGCATAAGACCAAGTCGCCAGGTGGTAGCGAGAAAAACGAATGTCGAACCTCTCGCATTTGGCTTGCGTTGTGTCGCCAACTCTACAATCTTAGGCGCTGTGCATGCGTGCACACGCATGAACTCTGACTAATCAATTTTTGCTGTGTCCAATCATGCACACTGCTTATTGGATTCGTTAACTACAGGATATATGATGGCTGTTTGGCCGATTTTTGAAGATAAAAGCAACGTAATCCTTGTCGAAATCGGGAAGGCAGAGTGGGAGATGAGCCAAGAAGGATTTCAAATGGGAATCTCTTCTAGCGCGCTTTTCGAAGAAACGAACCGAGTACTAGATGCCGTTAGGGCATATATTCCTAGAGAGATTGGGGAGAAAAAGTTTCTCGTTGCACCCGCCGCCTTGCCTGGAAGTAATGAGCTACCTCAATTCGAGTACCTTGGTGTATATTTCTCAGGAATACACATCGTTCCAGGGTCTATAAAGATATGGTTTACATTATCAGTAGCTTTTAACGTTACCTCTACGGTAGCAGGCGGGTATAATGATATAAGAGAATTTGTACCCAACATGATAAGAGATGCACAAGGCGTGGTAGATTACCTGGATGAGAAACTAGTTCCAAATGCTCGCGATCCTAAAGTTCCGAGTTTTAAGCTGTATGACGTTGGGCGACCAGAAACGATCGAAAAACGCGCCATCAGTGAGATGCTGAAAGGGGGGAAGCCGGGTACTGATGTATAAGGCCTATTCACATACGTCCAAAATCTGGAAGAAAAGTGAAATGGGCACAGAAATAGTGGCTTCAGTCCCGCACTATATCGCCACCTTAACTTGGTCAGAATCGAAAGGCAAACCTTCAAAGGTTTGCGATAAGGTTTCCTGACGTTTGAGAGCGGCCGTTCACTGCGATCTTTCGAAGAGCAAGTTGGGCTTTTCGGGAATTTGGCTGCGCAGCCTACAAACGGCCGTTCTTGAATGTGGTAGAAGAAATTTTATTGAACAGCTTGCACAGCCCTGTCGATTTCAACTGATAGAAGAAGTTGGTATTCCGGGCCTGTAGGTAATGGAATGGATGCAAGTCTGGATGCGGTTGCAATTCGTTGAGATTCGCTGAAGATAGACCGCTGCCAAAACGAATATTGGTACTTGAGGATGTCGGTTTATGTGATCACCAGCAAGTTGCGCAATTGTTGCAGTCTTATAGCGAAGGCGGCGGCAAGTCCGGACTGAGCGAAGTAGATGATTATTCCGGAACCATACTCCCCGCCCGCATCGCCAAATCGCTTACTTCGAGCCAAAAATTGGGTTACTTGACGTATTTCCCGAAGGCTAAGAGAAGACACAAGATTCAGGCCTTGCTCCAGAACCCTTATGAAATCGTCGATGCGAGTTTTGTCTGGATCATTCAGGCGATCTGATCCATCGCGGCAAACAAATCCAAGTTTATAGCATTGATCAAGAAACCCATCCATTTCGTGGCGGTCTGGTATCCTATCAACAGCTAATCGTGCCATGTCGTGATATGTATTATGCAGGCTCCAAAGTGCATCACCCATAGCTGACACCTGTGCGACCGTCAGTTTGTCGTTCAAGCTGCACAGTTCACCCGACGCATTTTCGTGACCTGTATCATGGGTCAGGTGTCGATCGTGCCAAATCGATAACACTTTGGTTTCATGCCCTTGTTGAATAGAATTTTTAGATAGGGGCTGATCAATATTCTGATTTGTTCCAGTCGATGCGAAATCTAATGTCCGGCGGAAGCATGGTCGTTAGCTTCCAGACGACCATTTCATCGTCACCCGGCTTGGTTATGAGCATCTGCATGGTAAAGCTGGCCGAACCAACGTTGTCATCCTGGATGTTGTCTTCGGTCGTCAGATAGCTGGCCACCTTGGCAGCTTGTGATACTGGCACTTTGAACTCAATCTTCTGTACGAGGCTGCCAAATCCATTCGACTTCATCTGAAGTCCTTCTGTTGTTACGTCGCGACCGGCATCTAGGCGGCCTTCAGTGCGCGATAGACGCTGACGCGGCTAATTTTCAATGCAGCCGCGATGCTACTGACACCCATGCCTCCTGAACGGAGTTCTTGGACCTTCCGGGGATCGATCATTGGCTTGCGGCCTTTGTAGACGCCACGCTCTTTTGCTTTTTGAATTCCCTCATGCTGGCGCTTTCGAATGATGCTTCGTTCAAACTCCGAAAATGCGCCCAGAAGTTGCAACTGCAATTTGGCAAAGGGATCGCTGGAACTCGCCGAGAAACTAAGATTTTCGGTCAAGAATAGCACGGATACTTGTTTATCGGTTAGCGTTTGTATGATGGCTTGAAGATCGCGTAGATCACGGGCCATCCTGTCGATGGACCAGACAATCACTTCGTCACCTTCACGTGCAAATTCTAGAAGCTGTTGAAGTGCGGGGCGGTCTTTTGCAGTCGCACCAGACAACTTTTCTTCAAACAGCTTGTCTACAGAACCAAGGTCCTGTCGGTCTAGGTTTTGGTCGACGGTAGAAACCCGGCGGTAGCCAATTCTCATGGGAAATCCAAATCTGTTACATTTGATTCTAGAGCTTGGGGGGAATGTGTAACATTAATGGATTCGATATTCATATGTTACACAAAAGCAGTAACATATTCCGTGTCGTATGGGTAGGGTCAAATATTACTGCTTTTCAGAAATTCTCTGACATTCTTTAACCGGCTGGCCTAGTGCAAATGGAATTTTAGGTTGGCCTACTCATTTCGGCGAGCCAAAGTATTTTGGCCAATCCTTTATCGCCACCGTTAGTCTGCGCCGCAGAAGCCGCCTAGCTGGACCTGTCGGTAGAATTCTGCCCGCTTTAGCGATGGCCAGCATTCTACACCTGCCCACGATTTCGGTCAGAACCCGCTTCACGGCTGACGACCGCGACTAGCGGTTCCATAGCATTCGATTTTGTAGCGAACCGGGGATTTTGGGCTGGCGGCTGATAGTATCGTCTGCAAGTATCGCGGGAAGCAGGGCAACTCATTCAATTTGTCGAAAAGTAAGTGAGCAGCTAAATCGCTGCGCGGGAAAAACATGTGCTATAATTTGTTCGATGAGCAACTGGAGGCCTGCGCATGTCGCGTTTGACTGACCTAATCACGCAAACCAAAGCCAAAGATGCGGTCCTGGGGCGGGAGTTAGAGCGGGAGTTTAAGGCACTGGCCAGCCGCCGGTCCTTTGGACTGAACTTTGAACGTCACACGCCCGAGACGGTTGAACTACCCGGACGGCCCATCCGCAAGGGTGACAAGGTGCGGGTGCTTCCGCCGCGTGGAAGCACCGACAAGGTCGAAAAGAACGACAAGCGGCTATGGAAGGTTTTGCGTGCCACCAATTCAGATGGGCGGCGGGTGGCTGACCTGGCCCTGATTGGGGTCGATGAGCCTGAAGTGCAGGCCGTCCCAGTGGAAAACCTGGTCGTGGTGGCAGAGTTTCGGGACTACATCTACCCCGGCCTTGTCAGCACAGGCAAAGTGGAGCGCGGCGGCGATAAGCCGTTTAATACGGTGATCAACGGAGAAAACTTCCACGCCCTGGAGGCGCTGACCTTCACCCACCGGGGAAAAGTGGACGTGATCTATATTGACCCCCCCTACAATACCGGGGCGAAGGATTGGAAGTATAATAACGACTATGTTGAAAGTGAAGATTTGTATCGGCACTCGAAGTGGTTGGCGTTTATGGAGCGGCGACTAAAGGTTGCGGGAAATTTGCTTAATCCCGAAAGCAGTGTCTTGATCGTAAGTATCGATGAGAAGGAATATTTACGGCTAGGTCTGCTACTTGAACAAACTTTTCCAGATGCGGAAATCCAAATGATCAGTAGTGTGATCAATCCGAAAGGGACCGCTAGGGGTGAAGAATTCGCACGTATTGATGAATATATCTTCTTTGTCAGGTTGGGACGTGTTTCGGTATCCCGTTGGAATTGGGATATGCTCACAGAACGAGACTATTCCTCAGACTTCGAGGTAAGATGGCGCGGGCTTGCGAGGACTGGGCGGAAAGGCCTGCGCGCTCATAATCCTGGTTCGTGGTATCCTTTATACGTCAAATCTGACGGCTCAGGGATTCATTCGATTGGAGACACCGTTTCCGAAGGAGAAAATGAACCGACCGATTGTCCTGTGGGCACCGTGGCGATTTGGCCTCCTTCGACAAACAAACTGCAATATAGTTGGTCGGTTGTGCCAGAGACCTTGCGGGCACTGATGAAAAAAGGTGCTGTGAAAACTGGTAGAATTGACCTGAAGAAAAAGTCAGTTCCAGTTTACTACCTTTCTTTCAATCAGTTAACGGCGATTGAAGAAGGACGTCTCAAGGTTGTTGGAAAAACCAAAGAGGGTTCACTAGAGGTTCAATATGCCGAGGGAGAACGCTCGGTAGCGCCCCGAACTGTCTGGAACAAGACGTCTCACGATGCTGGAAGTCATGGGACGAGCCTGTTGCGAAGCATGATGCCTGAGCGCCGGTTTCCGTTTCCTAAATCACTCTATGCGGTTGAAGACGCACTAAGATTTTTCGTTGCGGCCAAAAAGAGCGCGATTATTCTAGACTTCTTCTCAGGCTCAGGCACAACCGCTCACGCCGTAATGCGCCTCAACAAGCAAGACGGAGGCCGTCGGCAGTGTATCTCAGTCACAAACAATGAAGTTGGCGCAGACGAGCAAAAGGCACTGACTAAAGACAACCTTCGCCCCGGCGATCCCGATTGGGAGAAATGGGGCATTTGCGATTATATCACCAAGCCGCGCATCAAAGCAGCGATCACGGGCCACACCCCGGAAGGCGAGCCGATCAAGGGCGACTACAAATTCACCGACGAATTCCCGATGGCCGAGGGCTTCGAGGAAAACGCCGAGTTCTTCACGCTAACTTATGAAACCCCGGTCTCGATCAGCCACAACCGCGCCTTCGACCGGATTGCGCCTTTGCTATGGATGCGCGCAGGCAGCGAGGGGCGGCGCATAGACGCCCTTCCAGAGGAGGGATGGGAAGTGGCCGATACCTACGGACTATTGACCGATCTGGACGCCGCAGCGCCATTCACTGAGGCTGTGGAAACGGCAGGCACCATCCGCGTCGCTTATATCGTTACCGATGACGACAGACGATTCCAGTCTGTCGCCCAGAGGTTGCCTGAAGGGTTGGAGGCCGTGCGACTTTGGGAATCCTACCTAACCAACTTCCGCTTTGCGATGGGGCGCTGACACATGAAATTCACGCTCAAAGACTATCAGGAAGAAGCAGTATGCGGCGTCCTGGATAAGCTGAAGAAGGGCCGGAAACGCTGGCATGAAGACAAGGAATTTAGCGCCTTTTCCCTGACCGCCACAACTGGAGCAGGTAAAACCGTTATGGCTGCTGCAGTGTTCGAGGCACTGTTCTTTGGTTCCGATGATCACGAGTTCGATCCAGACCCCGGCGCGGTAGTGATCTGGTTCAGCGATGACCCGTCCCTGAACGAACAATCCAAGTATCGCCTGATGGAAGCGTCGGACAAGCTTACCGTTTCCGACCTGATCAAGGTAGAAAACAACTTCTCGCGCGAGACATTCGAGCCGGGAAAGATATACTTCCTCAACACACAGAAGCTGGGCAAATCGAGCCGTCTTGTGCGCGGCCATGATCCCGATGATAGCGGGGTGGAGGTGGCAAATGGGCTGCCATTGATGCCCGATGCTCGGTCCCACACGATATGGGATACGATCCGCAATACCGTAGAAGACCCGGACCTGACGCTGTATCTGGTGCTGGACGAAGCGCACCGGGGGATGCGCGACACGGTGCAGGGCACAAAGACCATTGTTGCGCGCCTGATCAACGGACAAGGTGGTGTGCCGGGTGTGCCTGTGGTCTGGGGTATCTCTGCCACGGTGCAACGCTTCGATGATGCCGTTAAGTCGATGCACGAACGCACTACACTGCCCAATGTGGTGGTGAATGCCAAGCTTGTGCAGGATTCTGGTTTGTTGAAGGACACGATCAATTTGGACGTGCCGGACGAGACGGGTGACTTTGCTACAGTGCTGCTAAAACGCGGAACGCAAAAGCTGCGTGATATAACGAAGGCATGGGATGCCTATGCGGCAGAGCAAGGCGAAAGCGGCAAGGTGACGCCGTTGATGGTGTTGCAGGTGCCCAACACGCCCGACAAGGATGATGTGGGGACATGGCTGCAAACGATCTTTGACACCTGGCCGGAACTACCTGGCGATAGCGTCTATAACGTATTTGGCGAGAAAAAGACTGAGTCCTACAAGGGTCATTCCGTCCCCTACATCGCTCCGGAACGGGTGCAGGAATCTAACCATGTGCGTATCCTGCTGGCCAAGGAAGCGATCAGCACCGGTTGGGATTGCCCTCGCGCCGAGGTGATGGTGTCGTTCCGCGCTGCGTCCGATCAAACGCACATCACGCAGATGCTTGGTCGCATGGTGCGAACCCCGCTGGCCCGGCGCATTCCCGGTAACGAGCGGCTGAACGCGGTCGAGTGCCTGTTGCCGAACTTCAACCAGGCCACTGTGAAGGCGGTTGTGCAATCGCTGATGACAGGCGGCGACCTGGGCGACGGGCTGCCTGGACGCCGGGTTCTGATCAATCCCAAGGAGATGTCGCCGAATCCAGCGGTGCCAGAAGAGGTCTGGAACAAATTGTTGTCGCTGCCTTCCAAGACCCTGCCCAAGAAGCAAGCGCGCCCGATTAAGCGGCTTACGGGGCTGGCGCATGAATTGGCGGCTGATGGGATTCTGGTGGATGCAGGGAAGCTGGCCCATGCGCATTTGCACGCCCTGCTAGACAAAGCGCAGACGGACCATGCTGAGAATATCGAGAAGGCGCGGCAGGCGATCCTGACAGTTGAAGGGAAGACAGGCCGAGCGGCGGTGGGCAGCACTGACATGACCTTTGACGACTTCGTTGAGGACGCCGATCTGGCGGTGATCGAGGACGCCTACAGGCGTGCCGCCCGCATGATCTCACCCGATGTGGTCAAGACTTACAGCGAATATCTGGCCCAGAAGAACGGCGACGCAGAGGACGAGGAAGAAGCGCTTATCGAAGCGCATACTAACGTCGCCGCTATCGGCTTGATCCCCGCGATCAAGGATGATCTGGAAGCCGCTGCCGAGGCCCTGGCTAACGATTGGCTGACGAACCACGAGGCCGCAATTAAGGCGCTGAGCGATGAGCGGCAGGATGTCTATCGCGAACTGCGCGAACTGAGCGCCAATCCCCTAGACGTGTCGCTTGCCATGCCGCGCAACAGCTTGCAGCCGACCGTTGAAGTCATAGCAGACGGAACCGAACAAGCGTTGCCGCTTTTCGATCGCCACTTACTCTGTGACGAAAGCGGTAAGTTCCCAGCCACCTTAAATACATGGGAACTGGAGGTGTTGACCAAGGAAGCCCAGCGCGATGGGTTCCTTGCCTGGTATCGCAACCCGTCATCTGCAAGCCCGGAATCGCTCGGCATTACTTACCCTGAAAATGAACAGGAAAGTATCATGCGGCCCGATTTCATCTTTTTCTCAAAAGGGGATGGCGGCGCTGTTCAAGCCAACATCGTTGACCCCCACGGTCATTTCCTTGCCGACTCATTGCCAAAGCTAGTTGGCCTGGCTGACTATGCGGAAGGAAGTGGAAACTACTTTGGGCGGATCGAAGCGATCGTCAAGGTAGGGGATGGCTTTCGGTCGCTTGATTTGAAGGACGCAGACGTGCGGGACGCCGTGCGCCTTGGACCTAGTGCAAAGGCACTGTTTGAGGGAGCGAAGGCAAAACCGTATCCAAAAGTTGAGAATTAAAACTGAAAGAGTATGGCATAGTTTCCCAGCCTGATCGGATGCAGCGAGCTACCTTGAGGACCTTGGCTCAGCGCGGAAAAATTCGTTTCCAGTTGTATTCTGGCGTTCGTAAAAGGTGCGGCGAATGACCGCTTCCCTCCCTTTTTACTAAGCTTAACATACGGCCCTCCGCCGTCGCTAATAGGGACTAGTCATCTTCCCTTCGGGGGTCTGTCCTGCAGACCGCTTCAACCTTATTTTTAAACTCCGGCCCGTCGTCATAGTGCCTTATCGCCCCTGCCTCCTTGTGACCCAAAATAGCACGCTGCATTTGAATATCAGCGCCCGCACGTCGCATCGCGTTTACGAAGGTAGTTCTGAGGGAATACAATGTTTTTTGTTTGTCTATAATTGGTGGTTGCATCACCGTGCGCAGTAGTCGCGCGAAGTTGTGTCGAACTGACGCGGTTTGATCTGTTTTAATAGATTCAAATGTTTTTAAGCCGCCTGATGCGACCCAAGCAGGCAGTGCAGATAATTCAGGATGTAAGGGGATTACTCTTGTCGAGCTTTCTGTCTTGCTGTCGGTAATTCTTATCATGTTCTTGTCTATGGAACTCGGGGTTAATCGAAAGACCTCAATCGGACGCATTCCTGTAAACATTAGTGTTCGAACCACCATAATTAATGCTACTCTACGGTCTTCGCTCAAGCCGTGAACATTGTGACCCCAGAATTCGCTTATCGCTGAATCAATTCTTTGCATTTCTTTGGGTTCGAACTTCTTCCACTTTCTTTCTTCGATTGGTCTCTTATCTCGTGGTAACACAACTGCCGACATAGGATTAACATCAATTAATTCCTCTTGTGCGGCATAGCGAAACAAACCTTTAATAGGTGTAAACACTGCATGTAATGATGCAGGCACCATTGTCCCGGCTGCCTGGTCGCGAAGCCGCTTCAGGTGGTGGGTTTCAATTTGATTTATAGGTAAGTCACCAGAGATAGTTACTAGTCGGCCGATGTCACGGCGATACTTTGATCTCGTCGCTTCTCTAATATTATTGAAGGCGAAGTATTTCTCTGATAGTGCGGAGATCGTATGCGGATTAGGTTGAAGGTTTGCAATTTTTCGTTCTATTTTTTTCTCAAGGAAATAGAATTCTTCTCTTTGATCAATATCGAAGAGCGTATTGTTGGCATTGGTGCCAAAGAAATTTCTCTGAATGGTTTTCAGGTCAGCGAGATAATTGTCATCGTTACGAGGAGCCGGCATAGGAGCATCGAAAACTATTTTCTCTCGGATAGCCGCGTTAGCGCACCCGTTTCTTATGGATATGTATTCATCTAGCGGTGGCAGAGAGATGTTTTCGAATTTATCGGGGTCGTTAGTTGCTGCATTAATGCGGGCTTGTAACTGCATGATTTCAAATTCGAATGGACTCGTTGAGCCTCGGAATTTTTCCAGCATTCGAATTTCGTATTTGAGCCATGAGATATCTGGGTGAGCGTTTGGGTCTCGCTCATCTGGGGGCAGGCCAGGGTGCAGAGCCAAAGAAACACCAAGCTGTAGGTCTTGCTCGCGTTCTTCGCAATCACGTGACCTTGCAGCGTATAATTGGCGCTCTAGTGGAGATGCCAGTGTTGATATGAGTTCGTCGTGTTCTTCGGCCCAGGTAACCACCATCTGAACAGCTTTGGGGTATGTTACATTGCCGCATGCTCGCCGCCACATCTTCATGTCTAGCAAAGCCTGTAGATTGTTCGGAATCCGTCTCTGGTAGTAATATCTTTCGCGATCAATTTTGAGATAACGAACCTTGCTCGGGGATAGCATGTATCGAAACTTTGCCTGAATGTAGCGAAAACGGCCTGTCCTCGCACTCAGTATATCTACAAAGTGTATTGTTCTCAAGCTTTTAAAGGAGATGGTGGGCGACCCTGGAATCGAACCAGGCGTGCGTCTCCGCGAGAGAGTTACAGTCTCCTGCCACACCTTGCGGCCTGTCGCCCACTTGCGGTCGAGATAACCTTGCCCCATGGGGCCGTCAACCGCAAAAAAGCACCTTTGTGCGCTTGCTTCACACTGGCTGCGATTCCCTGTATCGGGGGGCCAACAGTCAGGAGCGTGAAGATGCAAAAGCCGAAGTGGGTGATCGAAAAAGAACAGGCCAAGCGGCTGGCCTCAGCAGAGACGATCTGGCTGTTTGGCTTGCATGCCGTGCGCGATGCGTTGCTGAACCCCAAGCGGGAAAAGCTGCGTCTGGTCGTGACGCGCAATGCGCTGGATAAGTTGGCCGACGCCGTGGCAGAGGCGGGGATCGAGCCAGAGATCAGCGATCCGCGTAAATTCGCCGCCCCCATTGACCCGCAGTCCGTCCACCAAGGGGCCGCGATGGAGGTCAAGCCGCTGGATTGGGGCAGCTTGCAGGATATCGCGCTGGGTGACGGCCCGCAGCCGCCGCGTATCGTGCTTTTGGACCGGGTGACCGATCCGCATAACGTTGGCGCGATTCTGCGCTCTGCCGAAGTGTTCGGCGCGCGCGCCGTTGTCGCCGTGCAGCGCCATGCTGCGCCCGAGACAGGCGCACTGGCCAAGACCGCCTCTGGCGCGCTGGAACGTCAGCCTTATCTGCGGGTGCGCAATCTGGCAGATGCAATGACGCAACTGCAGGACATGGGCTATATCGTGCTGGGTCTGGACGGCGAGGCCGAGCAGACGATTGGCGAGGCGCTTGTTGGCAAGCATGACCGCCCCGTGGCGCTGGTCATGGGCGCTGAAGGCCCCGGCCTGCGCGAAAAAAGTATGGAGACCTGCGATGCCGTGGTGCGGATTGGTGCAGCGGGCGGTTTTGGTTCGCTGAACGTGTCCAACGCTGCCGCTGTGGCGCTTTATGCCAGCAAGGGCGTCTAAGCCCGCAGTTCACACTTTGGCGAGCGGGACTTGGGGCGGCTGATTTTGCCCCCATGTAAGGGGTCAGAGCGGATCACTGGAACCGATCCGCGCCTTTGACTGTCCCTCGTTCCACACCTTTACGCCCGGGCTTGACCCGGGCGTTTTTTTGCCCTGATGATGGCGCTATGATAGATGCAGAGCTAAAATCCATTCTGACCCGCGTCAAGCGGATCGCCATATTGGGGGTGTCCGCCAATCCGGTCCGCCCCAGCTATTTCGTAGCGCGCTATCTCAAGCTGAAGGGCTTTACGATTGTACCGGTCAATCCGGGACTTGCAGGGCAGGATTTGCTGGGCGAGCGGGTTTACGGCAGCTTGGCCGAGGTGCCGGGGGACGTGGATATGGTCGATGTTTTTCGCAGGTCCGACGCGGTGCCCGGTATCGTGGACGAGGCGCTGGCCCGCTGGCCGCAGCTGGATGTGATCTGGCTACAGCTTGGGGTGCATCATGACGCGGCAGCGGCGGTCGCGACTGCGCGCGGTGTCACGGTGGTGCAAGACCGCTGCCCGAAGATCGAATATCAGCGGCTTTTCGGCGAGCTGCGGATGGGCGGATTCAATACGGGCGTGATTTCGTCAAAGCTGTAAGGTGCGTCATTTGACGCGGTGGCCCGTGCCGGGCCAGCTGGAGGCTCTGCCTCCAGACCTCCGAGGTATTTATGACCAGAAGAAGGGGCCACTTTAGGGCGCCGCAGGCGGAAGTGTTGACCCGGGCCAGCCCCGGACCCCGGAATATTTGAGGCGAGAAGAAAGGGACGGCTTTTAGGGCTGGCGGGCCGCTTTTTCAGCGATGCCGGAGGTGCCTTGGCGGCGGGCGAGTTCATCCATAACGTCGGACAGGGGCACGTCGCAGGCGGTCAGCATGACGAGCAGGTGATAGAGGGTATCTGCCGCCTCTGACGTCAGCGCCGCTTTGTCGCCGCGCACGGCCTCGATGATCGCCTCGATTGATTCTTCACCGAATTTTTCGGCGCATTTCGCGGGGCCTTTGGCCAGCAGTTTTGCGGTCCAGCTGGTATCCGGGTCAGCGCCTTTGCGAGCGGCAATCGTTGCGGCCAGATCATCAAGGGTCATGACAGCCTCATGGGGATGCCCGCGTCGGCCATATGCTGTTTGGCCTGCGGTATTGTGTAGGTGCCGAAGTGAAAGATCGACGCGGCGAGCACGGCGCTGGCGTGGCCTTCGGTGACGCCTTCGACAAGGTGATCCAGCGTGCCAGCGCCGCCAGAGGCGATGACGGGGACGTTGACCGCATCGCTGACAGCGCGGGTCAGGGGGATGTTGTAGCCGGTCTTAACGCCGTCGTTGTCCATCGCGGTCAGCAGAATTTCACCTGCGCCTTTTTCCACCACGGTGCGGGCAAATTCCACAGCATCGATGCCTGTCGCGCGGCGCCCGCCATGGGTGAAGATTTCCCACCGACCGGGGGCCACGGTTTTGGCGTCGATGGCGACGACGATGCACTGGCTGCCAAAGCGCAGCGCGGCCTCTGTCACGACATCGGGGTTGGCGACGGCGGCAGAGTTAAAGCTGACCTTGTCCGCCCCCGCCAGCAGCAGGGCGCGCACGTCGTGGTGAGTGCGCACGCCGCCGCCGATGGTCAGCGGCATAAAGCACGCCTCGGCTGTGCGGGTGGCAAGTTCGAACATGGTGCCGCGATTTTCTTCGGTGGCCATGATGTCGAGAAAGCAAAGCTCGTCCGCGCCAGCCGCGTTATAGGCGATGGCCGCGTCGACGGGGTCACCCGCATCGCGCAGGCCGACGAAATTCACACCTTTGACAACGCGTCCGTTGGCGACATCAAGGCAGGGGATGATCCGGGTTTTCAGCATATGGGCGTGATACCGCGCAGCGCCGGGCAGGGGAAGGGGAACCTGACCGGGATTTTAAGGTTAGACTATGGTCACATCACAAAGGACCTATCCATGATTCGCACAACACTTGCCGCCGCCGCGCTGGCCTTGCCCGCTTTGGCCGCCCCGGCGTCTGCCGAGGTCATCACCAAAACGACAGATCGCACCGTGTATGACGCAATGAACGCGCTAGAGACGGCTGTGACCGACGCAGGCGCCACCGTTTTTGCCCGCGTCGATCATGCCACCGGTGCGGCCAGCGTCGATATGGAATTGATGCCGATGGAACTGCTGATCTTTGGCAACCCGCAGCTTGGCACGCCCGCGCTGCAGGCCGACGGTCTGGCCGGGCTTGTTCTGCCGCTCAAAGTGCTAGTCTACGAGCAGGACGGCCAGACGTTGATTGCCTATGAGGCGGTGCCGGACATGTTCGACGGTTTGAACATCCCCGCAGATGCGGAATATGCCGCGAAAATGGCCGGCGCGCTGGATATGTTGACCGAAAAGGCCGCGAATTAAGCCAGCAAATCCATCGCCGCGCGCAGATCGATGGCCCCATCGTAAAGCGCGCGGCCCGAGATCGCGCCAGAGATAACGCCCGTGTCGCGCAGCGCGGTTAAATCCGCCAGCGACGACACGCCGCCAGAGGCGATAACCGGGATGTCGACGGCGCGGGCCAAATCGGCTGTGGCGTCGATATTCGGACCTTTCATCGCGCCATCGCGCAGGATGTCGGTGTAGATGATCGCGGCAATGCCTGCGTCCTCGAAGGATTTCGCAAGATCGGTGACCATGACGTCGGTTTCCTCGGCCCAGCCGCGGGTGGCGACACGGCCATTGCGGGCATCTAGGCCGACGGCGACTTGGCCGGGGAACGCCTTGGCGGCTTGGCGCACCAGATCGGGATTTTCGACAGCGACGGTGCCAAGGATCACGCGGGCTAGGCCCAAATCAAGCCAGCGTTCAATCGTCGCCATATCGCGAATCCCGCCGCCCAACTGGGCGGGGACCTTGCAGCGCTTCAGGATCGCCTCGACTGGGGCGGCGTTGACGGGGGTGCCGGCAAAGGCACCGTTCAGGTCAACCAAGTGCAGCCACTGGCAGCCCGCATCGACAAATTCCTGCGCCTGCGCAGCCGGATCGTCGTTGAACACCGTGGCCTGATCCATTTCGCCATGCACAAGGCGCACGGCCTGGCCGTCTTTCAGGTCAATCGCGGGATAGAGGATCATGGCAGGCTCCTTAAGGCGCATCAGTTCGCTGCGTTTTGCGGCGATCTTAATGAAAAGGCAACCGACGTGGCGTCAGTCTTGCGTGGAATCGCGCGCGCCTTGCAAGGTAGCGCAGTTCAATCGGGGAGGAGACCCAATATGAAACACCTTATCGCAGCTCTTGTGGCCGCAACCTTTGCCACAGCGGCATCCGCACAGGACGCCGCAGTCGGCGTCTGGCAGACCGAAGTTGACGACGGCGCATTCGCCTATGTCACGATGTCGCCCTGCGGCGCGGCCGTCTGCGGCACGATCACCAACACCTACAAGGCTGACGGTTCGCCCTATCAGTCTGAAAACATTGGCCGCCAGATCGTGATCAACATGGCAGCGAACGGCGACGGCACATACGGCGGGCAGGTGTACCGCCCGTCCAATGGCAAAACCTATGTCGGCAAGATGCAGGTGAACGGCAACGCGCTGCGCCTGCAGGGTTGCGTTGCTGGCGGTCTGCTGTGCGCCAGCCAGAACTGGGCGCGCATCCAGTAAGCTGAAAGCAAAACACGCCGGGGCATTGCTGCACCGGCGTGATTCTATGGGCGAAAATGCGAAAAAGGTTACGCCTTGCGCAGGCCTGTTGCGACCAACATGCCACGGCGCTTGGCCTCGTAGTAGTAGCCTTGGCTGTACCACTTTACGGCCGTCGCTTCCGACCCGTCGGACAGCATCCACGCCCCGCGCAGATATTTACCCGCATATTTCAAATTGGTTTCCGCATCGAGCAGATCAGCGTTACCGCCCTTGAACCCCATGCTGCGCGCTGTTGCGGGCAGGATCTGCATTAGGCCATAATACGGGCCATTGCGGGCACCCGGATTATGGGTGCTTTCGCGGATAATCACGCGGTGCAGCAGGCTTTCGGGGATATCATAGATGTCGGCGTATTTCCGGATCAGGGCGCGCAGCTCGCGCGTCTCGTTCGGGTGCATTGGGATCGTCGATTCCATCTGCGGTGCGGTGCCCATAAAAGACATAGCGTCTGGCGGTGTCGCGGTGGAATTCATGCAGGCCGACAGGCCCACCAAAGTCATCATCGCGCATGTGCCGCGCAGTAGCTTAAGCATTTTTTTGGCCTGTTGATGTTGTCCCTAAGGACGGGCTTAGCCTGCCGCCGCGTCATTGGTAAACAATGCGATAATCCATCGGCAGATTGTTGCCGCAGCCGGTGCGATTTGGCGCTTAGTCAAAAACCGACCAGCCCGTCGCGCGGGCAAACATTTCGACAGCGTCAGTGCCCAGCTTGGAATTGCCCTGCGCGTTCAAACCCGGCGACCATACCGCAATCCCTGCCTTGGCCGGGGCCACGACCATGATGCCGCCGCCCACGCCGCTTTTCCCTGGCAAACCAACGCGGTAGGCAAAATCGCCAGAGGCGTCGTAATGCCCGCACAGCATCATCATCGCATTGATCCGCCGCCGGCGGGCAGGGGATACCAGCCGCGGCGCGCCTTCGGTTCCGGTCAGAAATAGCGCCGCTTTCGCAAGCTGGATGCAGGACATTTCGACGGCACATTGGTGGAAATAGGCGCCCAAGGTTTGTTCAACCGGGTTCACCATATTGCCGTGGGCGGCCATGAAATAGGCCAGCGACCGGTTCAAATCGCCGGTCGCCTGCTCTGACGCGGCGACTTTTTCGTTGATATGGATTGATTCGTCGCCCGCCGCGGTGCGGATGAATCGCAGGAGCTCGCCCAGAAACTCGCGCGGTGCGTGGCCCGCCAGCGCGGCATCAGTGGTCGCGATGGCACCCGCGTTGATAAACGGATTACGGGGAATGCCGCCTTCATGTTCCAGCTGCAGGATAGAGTTAAAGGCTTGCCCCGACGGTTCGCGTCCGACGCGGGTCCAAAACTGATCGCCCATACGCCCCAGCGCCAGCGCGAGGGTAAAGACCTTGCTGATGCTTTGGATCGAAAACGCCGCTTCCGCGTCACCGGTGCTGAACATCCGGCCGTCGGGCAGGGCGACCGCCATACCAAAACGGCCGGGGTCAACGCCCGCAAGCTCTGGGATATAGCTGGCCACGCGGCCCCGGTCCGGCGCGCGGGCCATGGCTGCGCCGATGTCGTCCAGGATCGCAGCGATATCCATGGCAGCGGTCCTTTGGGTCAGGGTTTCCAGTTCAGAAAGTTGGCGATCAGGCGCAGACCGGCATCTTGGCTTTTCTCTGGATGGAACTGCGTACCGACGATGTTGTCGCGGCCAACAATGGCCGTCACATCGCCCGCATAATCGACATGCGCCAGCAAATGCGCGGGGTTCGTGACCTGCATCGCATATGAGTGCACGAAATACGCGTGATCACCCGTCGCCAGCCCCGCCAGCACCGGATGCGGCTGGTCAATGACCAGATCGTTCCAGCCCATATGCGGGATCTTTAGCGCGGGATCGGCTGGGGTGATGCGGCGGATTTCACCGGGGATCCAGCCAAGACCCTGCACCGATTCGTACTCGAATCCGGTGCTGGCCAGCATCTGCATCCCGACACAAATCCCCATAAAGGGCACGCCGCGCTGCTCTACCGCCTGGGTCAAGGCCTCGGCCAGCGCGCCATGCTCGAACAGTGAATTGCGGCAATGGGGAAAGGCCCCGTCGCCCGGCAACACAATGCGGTCCGCCTTAGCCACGGCATCAGGATCGCCCGTCACAACGATCTGCCCGGCGTCCGTTTCCCGCGCCATCCGCTCGAACGCTTTTTGCGCCGAGTGTAGGTTGCCGCTGTCGTAGTCAATCAGAACGGTGGTGGTCACAGGCTACCCTTGGTCGATGGAATGGCGTCAGCTTTGCGCGGATCAACTTCGATCGCCATGCGCAACGCGCGGGCAACGGATTTGAACGCCGCCTCGGTGATATGGTGAGCGTTAAAGCCGTGCAGCCGGTCGATGTGCAGCGTGATGCCGCCATGGGTGGACAGCGCCTGAAAGAATTCGCGCACCAGCTCTGTGTCAAAGCTGGGCCCGATCTTGCCAAACGGCAGATCCAGATTGCAGATCAAATAGGGGCGTCCCGACAGATCCAGCGCACAGCGCACCTGCGCGTCGTCCATTGCAAGGTGGCAATCGGCGTAGCGGTTGATGCCGCGCTTATCACCCAGCGCTTGCACAAGCGCCTGCCCGATGGCGATGCCCGTATCCTCGACCGTGTGGTGGTCATCGATGTGCAGATCGCCTGACGTGCGGATGGTCATGTCGATCAGCGCGTGACGTGACAGCTGGTCCAGCATGTGGTCGAAAAAACCAATACCGGTCTGGTTGTCGTAAACTCCGGTGCCGTCCAAATTCAGCGTGACGCTGATCTGCGTCTCGGCGGTCTGGCGGGTGATAGTGGCGGTGCGCATCGGCGTCTCCCTTATGTCTTGGGGCCTTATAGGCAGGGGCGGGCCCTGCGCCAAGGCACCGATTGCGCGCCGCGCCCCTGTGGTGCAAGTTCGGCGCAACTCCAAAGAAAGGCCAAGCCTATGACCACCTGCGTTTTCGTCCAGATTCGCTGCACCCCCGGCACCACCTACGATGTCGCCGACGCCATTGCCCTGCGCGAAATCCATTCAGAGCTTTATTCCACCAGCGGTGATTTCGACCTGCTGATGAAGGCCTACGTGCCGACAGATCGTGACGTCGGCCATTTCATCAACGAAAGCGTCGCTGGCATCAAAGGGATCGAACGCACCCTGACAACGCTCACCTTTAAAGCGTTCTGAAACGCGAAAGGGCCGCCCAGCAGGGCGGCCCTTTTCGTTTTGACCGCTGGAGCGGGCGAAGAGATTCGAACTCTCGACCCTAACCTTGGCAAGGTTATGCTCTACCCCTGAGCTACGCCCGCGTCCGTCGGTGAGTGGGGATTTACAAAAGCCGCGCGGCAGTCGCAAGGGGCAATCGCACAAAAATCTGCAAGATTTTTCAAGACCCTGAAACGCGAAAGGGCCGCCCAACAGGGCGACCCTTTTCGTTTTGACCGACTGGAGCGGGCGAAGAGATTCGAACTCTCGACCCTAACCTTGGCAAGGTTATGCTCTACCCCTGAGCTACGCCCGCGTCCCGTCGGTAGGCGTGATCTATAAACACTGCACGCCCGCCGCAAGAGGAAATGTGCAAAAAACGTCCGAATTATTTCGCAGCGCCATGGCGCATCATCTTGCCCCAAATACTCCCGCCGGAGGCATCCGCCCCCATCAGGGGGCGGATTAACTCATTCCAGCTCGATCAGCAGATCTTTGGCGTCGATCTGGCTACCAGCGCCAACCAACACGGCCTTGATCACAGCGTCGCGGTCGGCATGGATGCCGGTCTCCATTTTCATCGCTTCAATCGTCAGCAGCAAATCGCCTTCTTTGACCTTTGCACCGACGACAGCAGCGACAGTGGCCACAACACCGGGCATCGGCGCGCCGATGTGGTTGGGGTTGCCCAGCTCTGCCTTGCGGTTCTGCACGCGGTCGGCAGCGGCCAGACGGTTCAACACGCGGATGGTGCGGGGCTGGCCGTTCAATTCAAAGAACACCTTCACCTCGCCGTCCTCGTTCATGTCGGACACAGCCTGCATGCGAACTTCAAGCGTTTTGCCGGGGTCGATTTCGGCGCTGATTTCCTCGCCGGGTTCCATCCCGTAAAAGAAGGTCTTGGTCGGCAGCGTCCGCACCGGGCCATAGATATCGTGGCGTGCGGCGTAATCGGTAAAGACCTTGGGATACATCAGATATCCGTTCAGATCCTCGCCATCGACCTCATGTCCGACTTTCTCGGTCAGCTCTGCCTTCACAGCGGCCAGATCGACAGGCTTCAGGTGCTTGCCGGGGCGATCAAGGTTCGGCTTTTCGCCCTTAAGCACCTTTTTCTGAATGTCCGCAGGCCAGCCGCCCGGCGGTTGGCCCAGGCTGCCCTTCATCATGTCGATCACCGAATCCGGGAACGACACGTCAACCTTAGGGTCCTCGACCTGCGACCGGGTCAGGTTCTGTGACACCATCATCAGGGCCATGTCGCCAACAACCTTGGACGATGGCGTGACCTTTACGATATCACCAAACATCTGGTTCACGTCGGCATAGGTCTGGGCGACCTCATGCCAGCGATCCTCTAGGCCAAGGCTGCGGGCCTGCGCCTTCAGGTTGGTGAACTGGCCGCCGGGCATCTCGTGCAGATAGACCTCTGACGCGGGGGCCTGCAGGCCAGATTCGAACGCCAGATAATGCGCGCGGACCTGTTCCCAATAGTTGCTGATCTCGCGGATCGCCTTGATATCTAGGCCCGTATCGCGGTCAGTGCCGCGCAGCGCCTCGACGATCGATCCCAGCGTCGGCTGCGATGTATTGCCCGAAAAGCTGTCCATCGCGGCGTCAATACAATCAACGCCCGCGGCCGATGCGGCCAGTACGGTGGAAATCGCAGCGCCAGATGTATCGTGCGTGTGGAAGTGGATCGGCAAGCCGACCTCTTCTTTGAGCGCTTTGAACAGTTGCGCTGCGGCTGGGGCTTTCAGCAGGCCAGCCATGTCTTTCAGACCCAGAACGTGGGCACCTGCGGCCTCTAGCTCTTTGGCCATCGCGACGTAGTATTTCAGGTCATACTTGGCGCGGTCCGGGTCCAGCATGTCGCCGGTATAGCAGATCGACGCTTCCAGCACCTTGTTCGATTCGATCACCGCATCCATCGCGACGCGCATGTTTTCGACCCAGTTCAGGCTGTCGAAGACGCGGAACACGTCAACGCCGGACGTTGCCGCCTGCGCGACAAAGCTTTGCACGACGTTATCGGGATAGTTGGTGTAGCCAACGCCGTTCGATGCACGCAGAAGCATCTGCGTCATGACGTTCGGCATCTTTTCGCGAATATCGCGCAGACGCTGCCACGGGCATTCCTGCAAAAAGCGGTAGGCGACGTCGAATGTCGCGCCGCCCCAGCATTCAACCGAAAACAGCTGATGCATCTTGGCGGCATAGGTTGGGGCGACCGTGACCATGTCGATCGACCGCATCCGCGTCGCCAGCAAGGATTGGTGCCCGTCGCGCATTGTGGTGTCGGTGATCAGCAGTTGCGGCTGGTCTTTCATCCACTGGGCGACGGCCTTGGGGCCTTGCTCGTCCAGAATTTGGCGCGTGCCGGGGATCATCTTTTCCAGCGATTTGACGGGCGCTTTCGGCAGTTTCACATCCGCCGCAGGGCGCGGGCGGCCGGCAGTTTCCGGGTGACCGTTCACTGTGATATCAGCGACATAGGTCAGGATCTTCGTCGCCCGGTCGCGGCGCGGCTTGAAGTCGAACAGCTCTGGCGTCTGGTCAATGAACTTGGTGTGGTATTCGTTGTTCAGGAACGTCGGATGCTTCAGCAGGTTTTCCACAAACGCGATGTTCGTCGACACGCCGCGAATACGGAATTCGCGCAGGGCGCGGTCCATGCGTGCAATCGCCATTTCAGGCGTGGGCGCGCGGGCCGTGACCTTGGTCAGCAGACTATCGTAATACCGCGTGATCACAGCGCCGGAATAGGCGGTGCCGCCGTCAAGGCGGATGCCGGGACCAGTGGCGCTGCGATACATCTGGATGCGGCCATAATCGGGGATAAAGTTGTTTTGCGGGTCTTCTGTCGTGACCCGGCATTGCAGCGCGTGACCGTCCAGCTTGACGTCATACTGCGACGCGCAGCCCGTCGCCTCGACCAGTGATTTGCCTTCGGCAATCAGGATTTGGGCGCGCACGATGTCGATACCGGTGACCTCTTCGGTCACGGTGTGCTCGACCTGCACGCGGGGGTTCACTTCGATGAAGTAGAACTCTCCGTTTTCCATATCCATCAGGAATTCGACGGTGCCGGCACATTCGTAATTGACGTGCTGGCAGATTTTCTTGCCCAGATTGCAAATCTGCTCGCGCTGCGCGCTGGACAGGTACGGGGCAGGGGCGCGTTCCACGACCTTTTGGTTGCGGCGCTGGACCGAACAGTCACGTTCCCACAGGTGATAGATGTTGCCTTGGTTGTCGCCAAGGATCTGCACCTCGACGTGACGCGCCTTGATGATCATCTTTTCCAGATAACCCTCGCCGTTGCCAAAGGCGGCCTCGGCCTCGCGGCGGCCTTCGCGGACTTTTTCTTCTAGCTCTTTTTCAGAGTTGATCGCCCGCATCCCGCGCCCGCCGCCGCCCCAGGATGCCTTTAGCATCAAGGGATAGCCGACCTCTGCCGCTTGTTTTTTGATCAGCTCCATATCATCGCCCAGCACGGGCGTGGCGGGGATGACCGGCACGCCAGCGTCGATCGCGACTTGGCGCGCGCTGGCCTTGTCGCCCAACTGGCGCATGGTTTCGGCTTTGGGGCCGATAAATGTAATGCCGTTTGCGGTGCAGGCGTCAACGAAATCGGGGTTTTCGGACAGCAGGCCATAACCGGGGTGGATCGCGTCAGCGCCGCAATCCTTGGCGACGCGGATAATCTCTTCGATGCTAAGGTAGGCCGCGACGGGGCCCATGCCTTCGCCGATGCGGTAGGCTTCGTCTGCCTTAAAGCGGTGCAGCGACAGCTTGTCCTCTTCGGCATAAACCGCGACGGTTTTCTTGCCCATTTCGTTTGCAGCACGCATGACGCGGATGGCGATTTCACCGCGGTTTGCGATTAGAATTTTTTCAAAGTCGGCCATGGTCATCCCTTTTGCAGTTGCAGCATTGTTAAGCGCTGCTGAAAGGATGTCCAGTAGCCGTTGCGCAAAGGCGCTGGCGGGTGTGTGCCCTTTGCAGATCGCCCGCTTATTGATCGCGCGGTGATGTGAACGGATCGTGAACAGGGGTTTATCTGCGCCGCGTTCAGGCGTATGCCTAAGGGCATGAGCAGTTATTCCGAAGACGACGCCTTTGAGGCCGCCGCCCGCCCCCTTAGCCAGCGGGCCATGCCGCAACGCAGTGCCGGTCCTTATCTAGAGGGGCTGAACGACGCGCAGCGCGCCGCCGTTATGGCGCTGAATGGTCCTGTGTTGATGCTTGCGGGCGCTGGCACTGGAAAAACCAAGGCGCTGACATCGCGAATCGCGCATCTTTTGGTGACGGGCACGGCCCGCCCGCAAGACGTGTTGGCGGTGACTTTTACCAACAAAGCCGCCCGAGAGATGAAGAACCGCGTCGGCCGCCTGATGGGCGAAACGGTCGAGGGGATGCCGTGGCTGGGCACCTTTCACGCGATCTGCGTCAAGCTGCTGCGCCGCCATGCGGAACTGATCGGGCTGAAATCGAACTTCACGATTCTGGATACAGACGACCAGATCCGGCTGATGAAACAGCTGATCATTGCCGCCGGGATTGATGAAAAGCGCTGGCCGCCGCGCATGCTGGCCGGAATCATCGACGGGTGGAAAAACAAGGCGCTGACGCCTGATAAGGTGCCGCTGGCCGAAGCAGGGGCCTTTGATCAGAAAGGTGTCGACCTTTACGCCGCCTATCAGCGCCGTCTGTTGGACCTGAATGCCTGCGATTTCGGCGATCTGCTGCTGCATATGGTCACGATTTTTCAGACGCATACCGACGTGCTGGAAATGTATCAGCGGCGCTTTCGCTATATCCTCGTGGACGAATATCAGGACACGAACGTCGCCCAATACCTGTGGCTGCGGCTGCTCGCGGCGGCGCATAAAAATATCTGCTGCGTGGGCGACGACGACCAGTCGATCTATGGCTGGCGCGGCGCCGAAGTCGGCAACATCCTGCGGTTTGAACAGGATTTCCCCGGCGCGACGGTTGTCAAACTGGAACAGAACTACCGGTCTACGGAACACATTCTGGCTGCCGCCTCTGGCGTGATCGCCGGGAACAAGGGACGGCTGGGCAAGACCCTGTTCACCGAGGCGACGGGCGGCGAAAAAGTGCGCTTGATTGGTCATTGGGACGGCGAGGAAGAAGCCCGCTGGATCGGCGAAGAGATTGAGGCCCTGCAGCGCGGCACGCGTGGGCTGGAAAAAGTCAGCCTTGATCACATGGCGATTCTGGTACGGGCCAGCCACCAGATGCGCGCCTTCGAGGATCGCTTTCTGACCATCGGTCTGCCCTACCGCGTCATCGGCGGGCCGCGATTCTATGAGCGTTTGGAAATCCGCGACGCGATGGCCTATTTCCGGCTCGCGGTATCGCAGGATGATGATCTGGCGTTCGAGCGGATCGTGAATACCCCCAAACGCGGCCTTGGGGACAAGGCGGTGCAGACCATCCAAAAGGCCGCACGGACCAATGGCGTCAGCCTTGTCGAAGGCGCGCGGATCGTGGTGCAGGCCAAACTGCTGGGCGGTAAGGGCCTGAAAGAACTGGCGCAACTGGTCGACGGTCTGGATCGCTGGCACGCGCAAGTCCGGTCAGAGGCGGATACGCATCAAGAACTAGCCGAGATGATCTTGGACGAATCCGGTTATACCGGCATGTGGCAAAACGACAAAACGCCAGAGGCACCGGGCCGGCTCGAGAACTTGAAAGAACTGGTCAAGGCGCTGGATAACTTCGAGAACCTGCAAGGGTTCTTGGAACACGTCGCGCTGATCATGGACAACGAGACAGAACAAGAAGGCGAGAAGGTCAGCATCATGACCCTACACGCCGCCAAGGGTCTGGAATTTCCCGCCGTGTTCCTGCCGGGCTGGGAGGATGGTTTGTTCCCGTCCCAGCGCAGCATGGACGAAAGCGGTGTGAAGGGGCTCGAGGAAGAACGCAGGCTGGCCTATGTCGGCATCACGCGGGCCGAGGCGATTTGCACGATTTCCTTTGCGGCGAACCGGCGCGTTTACGGCCAGTGGCAAAGCGCATTGCCGTCCCGCTTTATCGACGAGCTGCCAGAAGATCACGTCGAGGTGCTGACGCCGCCGGGGCTTTACGGCGGCGGCTACGGCGCGGCGGGGATGGCGGCCAGCGCGAGCCCCAAGCTGCGCGAAGAAAGCATGTCGGACCTGCATCAAAAGGCCCATGACGCGAACGTCTATAACTCGCCGGGTTGGCGGCGGTTGCAGGCACGCGGCCAGCAGCGCGGCATGGCCCAGCCAGTCGAGGCCCGCAATATGGTCATCGACATGAGCGCGGTCAGCGCCTTTACGACCGGCGACCGGGTGTTTCACCAGAAATTCGGCTACGGCGTGATCGAGGGGATCGAGGGCGATAAGCTGGACATCGCTTTCGACAAGGCGGGGTCCAAGAAGGTCGTCGCTAAATTCATCGTGGCCGCAGACGCAGCCGACGACGTGCCGTTCTGATCACGGCGGTGCGGCGCTGTTTGGGCTGCCGCCCAAAGACGCCCCGCCCGCCGTCCCATCCTAATGCACAAGCATAGGATAGAGTGAGGCCAGCAGCAGCGCGGCCATCGTGATGTTGAAAATCCGCAGCCGTTTGGCCGTGCCAAGAAAGCGGCGCACCTGAACACCAAGCACCGCCCAAACCGTGATCGACGGCAGATTGGTGCACAGGAAAATGACCGCCACGAGCATCGAGCCTGACCAAACGCTCCAGTCTTGCGGGGCATAGGCTGTGATAGCCGTGATCGCCATGACCCAAGCCTTGGGGTTCACCCATTGAAACGCCGCCGCTTGCAAAAAGGTAAAGGGTTTGCCGGTGACGCGCGATGCCTCTGGCGGCAGGGCCGTCGCGATTTTCCACGCAAGCCAGGTCATATAAAGGACTGCGCCAACGGTCAGCACGGTATTTAAGACCGGGAACGTATGGAACAGCCGCAGCAGTGCAACACCGACCATGACCACCATAAAGCTGTGGCCCAGACTGACGCCCAACATATGCGGCAGGGTCCGGCGCAGGCCATAATTCGCACCTGACGCCATCAGCATCAGGTTGTTGGGGCCGGGCGTGATTGAACTGGCAAAAGCGAATTGCACCAGCAGGTATAGGGCAAGAGGTTCCATCCGCCCGGGTTAACGTCAAACCCGCAGGGCGACACCTGATATATTGTGCTGATTACAATCGCTGATGTGCATCCCCCAAAAAACCAAAAAGGCGATGCGCGGGAGGAGGTGCGCATCGCCTTGATCTGGGATGTGAGCTCTGGGGAGGAGGTCAGAGCCGCATCTTTCGCCCTAGCCGCAGGGAGGAGGTTGCGGCGTCAGGCTATCCGGGGTGGCTGCGGGAGGAGGTGCAGCGCCCGTATGGGGTCAAATCGGCGGCGGCCGGGAGGAGGTGACCGCCACCGATCTGTATTGGACTGCGCCGCAGGGAGGAGGTTGCGGGCCGTCCGGTCGTAAACCCCAAGGCCAACCAGGGAGGAGGTTGGTGGCCAGGGGGCCTGTCAGAACTGCCGCGGGAGGAGGTGCAGCGTTCCGATCTGAATATCCTGTCGATGGTGGCCGGGAGGAGGTGACCACCACCGATCTGGGTGGACCGCGCCGCAGGGAGGAGGTTGCGGGCCGTCCGGTATTTTCCAAAGCTTGCCAGGGAGGAGGTTGGCGCCCTTCGGATCATATAGGTAACTGCGGGAGGAGGTGCAGGTTCCCATATTTCTTAAACTGGTTTCAAGACGGCGACCCGGGGAGGAGGTCGGGTCGCCGTCTTGTTTTGCGCGCCCACCGCAGGGAGGAGGTTGCGGCGGCGCGGGTCAGAAACAGTCAGGGAGGAGGTTGACCGGTTCCGAACTGAATTACTTGCCGTAAGCGGCTTCATAAGCGATGGCGCGGATCATCGAGCGGGAGATGCCCAGATCGGCCAGATCGCGGTTGTCGAGCGACTGCAGTTCAGTCATCGTTGTCCGGTACACTTTACGTGCTGCCATTGCTGCGATCATGCGTGCCATCAGGCCGGGTGCTGCTGTCTGTGTTGCGTTTGCGTATGCCATGTTCATCTCTACCTTCGTCGTCTTAAATTTCGGTGCAGTGTCTGTCGTTCTGCTTGTGATGGTTATGTAGGAAGATGCTGCACCTGCACAATGGACGTGTTGGCAATGCCGCTATGCAGCAAATGCAACGTTACCCTAGGACAGTTTTTACGCCGCTCAATCATTGGGCAAAACCTGCGCGCGCCCTTGTGAAATAGGGGGTTGCGGGTTTGGGCCCGGCATCACAGGGTGCCGCAAACGCCATGCACTATGAAGGAAATATGAAAATGCCGACGTCCCGGGACGATATTTTGGCCGCTGTTGCAGGGATTTCGCTGCCGGACGGTGGCACTTTGGGGGCCAGCGATATGGTCCGTGCCATCCAGATTGACGCAGATACGGTCCGTTTTGTCATCGAAGCCCCTGATTCTGCCGCCGCCGCCACGCTAGAGCCTGTGCGCCAAGCTGCGGTTGCCGCGGTACAGGCGCTTGCGCCCGGTCAGACTGTCTCGGCTGTGCTGACAGCGCATAGCGCGCCTGCGCCCAAGCCCGAGCCGCCCAGCCTAAAGATTGGCCGTCACCCCACACCGCAGGCTGGCCCTGCGCCGGTGGTCGGCGTTGACCGCATCTTGGCGATTGGATCGGGCAAGGGCGGGGTTGGTAAATCGACCGTGTCTTCTAACCTAGCGGTGGCGCTGGCCAAGAAGGGGCGGCGCGTCGGTCTGCTTGATGCCGATATATACGGTCCTAGCCAGCCGCGTATGATGGGCGTCAGCAAACGGCCCGCCAGCCCGGACGGCAAGACGATCATTCCGCTGCATGCCCACGGCGTCACCATGATGTCGATTGGTCTGATGGTGGACCCGGACAAAGCCGTCGTCTGGCGCGGCCCTATGTTAATGGGCGCATTGCAGCAAATGTTGACACAGGTCGAATGGGGCGAACTTGACGTCCTTATTATAGACCTGCCGCCGGGGACGGGGGATGTGCAGCTGACCCTGTGCCAAAAGACCAGCGTCACCGGGGCCGTCATCGTCAGCACACCGCAAGACGTCGCCCTGCTGGATGCGCGCAAAGCCATCGACATGTTTAAGACACTCAACACGCCGCTGCTGGGTCTGATCGAGAATATGTCTACCTTCTATTGTCCGCATTGCGGGGAAGAGACGCAGATCTTTGGTCATGGCGGTGTCAGCCATGAGGCAGAGCGTCTGGGCGTACCATTCCTGGGCGCGTTGCCGATTGATCTGGATACCCGTCTGTCGGGGGACGCAGGCACGCCGATCGCTTTGGGCGACGGCCCGGTGGCGCAGGCCTATGCCGAGCTTGCCCAGCGGTTCATTGACGGCGGGATGGCCTAACCGTCCGAATCCCCGGCCCGCGGGCTGGCATGGAATCTCTGTGAACTTAGAATCGGATCGCCCCAAAGGGCGGTCCGATTCTTCTTTCTGGGCCTCAAATTTCCGCAGACTTAGTTATTTTTTAGGATTGACTGCGTCTTGATGGTCACTGGTTTTGCGCGACTCGGACGGGTCCCGAAACTTTTTTGGGGTTTTTGTGAACCCCGCACCACGGTTAATATTTCCACAAGATGTAGGGATTTTTATCCACAGGTACGCAAGATGGCGGAGGGGGGCTGTGGATAACTTCCGAATCACAGACCCGTGAAAACCCCCGGTTTCCCGTGAAGTTCACAGCAATCCCAAATTAGTCATTGCCGCAGCCGGAAGCGTCTGCCAAAACAGTGTCACGGTAACGACGGGCAGACAAACAAGGGGCATCTCAAGAACCCCACCGGCAAAATGTCAGGTTTCATACAGGCCTCGTTTTTACCCAATAAAGCGATCCGGCGCGCGAGCGAGCAGACATCCCCCCAGGTGGCGCGCGCAGTCGGTCCAGCCCTTTTAGGGCAGAAGATGGCGGGTTGAGTAGTGGCAGCTTCTCAATCCGCCGTTTTCACATCTAAGACAGATTTTCGGGGGACGGGCAGTCAGAAGGCTACAGGTTGAACCTCTCGTTTACGAGCACATACCAGTCGAAAGTAGACGCCAAGGGTCGCATGTCGATCCCGGCGAAATTTCGACGCGTGATCGAAGCGGGCGACCCGGCCTGGACCCCCGACCAACCCATGACCGCCAAAATCCTTTACGGCAAACACCTTGGCGAAAGCCTGCAAGTGCTGACGGTCGAGGCCTATGACGCCAAGATCGGCCGCATCATGGCGATGCCCGACAGCGACCCAAACAAGAACAAGCTGCGCAAGCTGTACATGGGTTATTCAGAAGACCTGACCATCGACAAAGACGGCCGCGTCGTGCTGGCCCTGCGCCTGCGCGAAAAGCTGGGCGTCGTTGAGGGCGAGCTGTCTTTCATGGGTCTTGGCGAATATTTTCAGATTTGGAAGCTTGAAAGCTTCGAGGCCGACGTTGACGAACCGCTTGATGAGTGGTTGGACGAAATGGGCGAAGATTTCGACCCGATGAGCCTCGTGCCGTAAGGATCCACCATGTCAGATGCACCCCACATTCCCGTCCTGATCAATGCGATCCTCGACGCATGCGCGCCGATTCATGGCACGTGGCTGGACGGTACATTTGGGGCAGGGGGCTATACCCGCCGTCTGCTGGATGCGGGCGCTGAACGGGTGATCGCCGTCGACCGCGACCCGCTCGCGTTCGAGATGGCGCAGGACTGGATCGGCGACTACGGCGACCGGATCGTGCCTGTCGCAGGCACCTTTTCCAAGCTGGATGAATACGCGCAGAACCTTGACGGCGTCGTGCTGGACCTTGGTGTCAGCTCTATGCAGCTTGATCTGGCAGAGCGCGGCTTTTCCTTCATGCGCGACGGGCCGCTGGATATGCGGATGTCGCAATCGGGCTTTTCTGCCGCCGACCTTGTCAACATGAAGGACGAGGCGGAAATCGCTGATATCATTTATCTTTACGGTGAAGAGCGTGCCAGCCGCCGCATCGCAAAAGCCATCGTCGCAGCCCGTCCCGTGACGACGACAGCGCAGCTGGCCCGGATCGTTGAATCCTGCCTGCCGCGCCCCAAGCCGAACCAATCCCACCCCGCCACGCGCACCTTTCAGGCGCTGCGTATCGCGGTGAACGACGAATACGGCGAACTTGCCACCGGCATGGAAGCGGCCGAACGTGCGCTGGCCCCCGGCGGGCAACTGGCCGTCGTGACATTCCATTCGGTCGAGGACCGGATGGCGAAACGTTTCATTCAGACCCGCAGTGCGACAACGCCCAACGCGAACCGCTATGCGCCAGTGCTGGACACCGTCGTGCCCGCCTTTACGCAAAAGACGCGCAAGGCGATTGTGGCGGACAAAGATGAAGTCGCGATGAACCCGCGGTCGCGTTCGGCCAAGCTGCGGGTCGCGATCCGCACCGATGCGCCTGCGCAGCCGATGGATCGCAAGGACATGGGGATGCCGATGATGAAGGGTGACGCGCAATGATGCGAGCCGTGATGTATCTGATGGCGGCGCTGTCCGTCATGGGGCTGGCGTTCTGGGCCTACCAGGAAAACTACGCCACGCAGCAAGCCATCAAGGACGTGCGCCGTCTGCACGCGCAGATTGGTGATGCGCATGAACGGCTGGGGATGCTGCGGGCTGAATGGGCCTATCTGAACCGCCCGGACCGCCTGATTGATCTGGCCGAGATTAACTTTGACCGCCTTGGCTTGCTGCCACTGGGGCCAGAGGCCTTTGGCAACATCGAATCCATCGTCTATCCGCTGCCCGATATTCTGCCCATTACCGATCCCATCGACATTAGATCCGTCACCCCGGGTGGCGGCGAGGACCCGCTATGATCCGCACACCGCTTCGCCCGCTGGCCCGTATCCTTAAAGCCCGTGAACGCGGTGAAGATCCCGGCGCGATTGCCGCCGAAAACCTGCGCCTGCGCCACGAGGCGATTGCCGACAAATCCCGCGCCCGCGCCGAAGGGCGCCTTTTGGTGCTTGGGGCCTTCTTTGCCGTCGCTTTCCTGACCATCGGCCTGCGGATGGGCACCATCGCGAACTCTGCCCCAGAAGAGCCGCGCACCGCCGCGACGGGCAACCCGATCATCGGCCAGCGCGCTGATATCGTCGACCGCAACGGCCGCATCCTTGCCACCAACCTCGAGACACACTCGCTTTACGCCCAGCCGCAGCACATGATCGACCCGCTGCGCGCCGCAAGCGAGCTGAAGGCAATTTTCCCGGAACTCGACGAAGAGCGCCTGATCAAGGATTTCACCGGCAAGCGTAAATTCGTTTGGATTCGCAGACAGTTATCGCCGGAACAGATGCAGCAGGTCCACGACATCGGCAGCCCCGCGCTGCTGTTCGGCCCGCGCGAAATGCGGCTTTATCCCAACGGCCCCATCGCGTCCCACATCCTTGGCGGGGCCAGCTATGGCCGCGAAGACGTCGCCAGCGCCGAAGTCATCGGTGTCGCCGGAATCGAGCGTAACTTCGACAGCTTGCTGCGCGATCCCGCGAACGAAGGCAAACCGCTGCAACTGTCGCTGGACCTTAGCGTGCAGGCCGCGACCGAAGAAGTGCTTGATGGCGGCATGAAGTTGCTGAACGCCAAAGGCGCGGCATCGGTCCTGATGGACATCCACACCGGCGAAATCATCGCCATGGCGTCCTTGCCCGACTTTGATCCCAACAACCGTCCGCAAGTTTTACTGACCGGCGATCAGTCCGACAGCCCGCTGTTTAACCGCGCGGTGCAGGGCGTTTACGAGCTTGGCTCTACCTTTAAAATCTTTGCCGTCGCGCAGGCGATGGAACTGGGGTTGCTGAACCCCGACACGATGATCGACACCAAAGGCCCGCTGACCTGGGGCCGGTTCCGCATCCGCGACAGCCACTATTTGCCGCCCAGCATGTCCGCGACCGATATCATTGTCGAATCCTCGAACGTGGGCACAGGCCGCATCGCCATGCAGATCGGCGGCGAACGTCAGCGTGCATTCCTGACCTCGCTGGGCCTCGCAGAGGCGACCCCGGTCGAGCTGTCAGAGGCACCTTCTGGTGCGCCGCTATTGCCGAAAAACTGGTCTGAAATCAGCACCATGACGATCAGCTTCGGCCACGGTATTTCCGACTCGCCGCTGCATCTGGCCGCCGCCTATTCATCGCTGTTGAACGGCGGCACCCGCGTGCTGCCGACCTTGCTGAAATCGGATACGGTCCAGCAAGGCGCCCGCGTTGTGCGCCCAGAGGTCAGCGCGCGCGCCCGGTCCATGCTGCGCCAGGTCGTGACCCGCGGCACCGCATCCATGGGCGATGTCGAAGGTTACCGCGTCGGCGGCAAGACAGGCACAGCCGACAAGCCCAAGGAAAACGGCGGCGGCTATTATGACGACAAGGTCATCGCGACCTTTGCCAGCGTCTTTCCCGCCGACGATCCCAAATATGTGCTGATCGTCACGCTGGACGAGCCGAGCGAGAATTCCGGTGACAAGCCGCGCCGCACTGCTGGCTGGACCGCCGTGCCGGTCGCTGCGGAAATGATCCGCCGCGTCGCACCGCTGCTTGGACTGCGACCACAGATTGAAGTCTCTGACGTTGCCAGTGTAACACTCACCTCGAACTGAACGGGCGAGGGCCAAGACATGGCGCAGACGAAAACGCTGGCGGAACTGGGACTAACGGCGCAAGGCGGCCGCAGACCCCAGATTGCAGGCCTGACAACCGACAGCCGCGCCGTGCGGCCGGGCCATATGTTCGCCGCGATGCCGGGCAGCAAAGTGCATGGCGCAGCCTTTATCGCCATGGCGCTGGAAAAGGGCGCAAGCGCGATCCTGACCGACGCGGATGGCGCGCAATTAGCAGCAGAGGCACTGGCTGGATCGGACGCCGCGCTGATCATCGCCGAAGACCCCCGCGCAGCCTTGGCGCAGACCGCATCGCTGTGGTTTGGCCCGCACCCCGACGTCATGGTCGCCGTCACCGGCACCAACGGCAAAACCAGCGTGTCCACCTTTACCCGCCAGATCTGGGAGGCGCTTGGCTATCCCGGCATCAACATTGGCACCACCGGGGTCGAAGGCGCATGGTCCGCGCCCCTGCATCACACCACGCCCGATCCCGTGACGCTGCACCGCGTACTGGCGCAAGCCGAAGCCGCTGGCATCACCCATGCCGCGATGGAGGCATCAAGCCACGGCCTAGACCAGCGCCGCCTTGATGGTGTCGTGCTGCATGCGGCGGGCTTTACCAACTTCACGCAGGACCATCTGGACTATCACCACACCTTCGAGGCGTATTTTGACGCCAAAATGGGCCTGTTCACCCGCGTGCTGTCCGAAGACGGCGTCGCCGTCGTGAACTTTGACGATCCACGCGGGCACGAGGTTGCCAGCCTGTGCACCACCCGCGGCATCGAAGTGATCGGCGTTGGTCGCCACCCGGACGCGCGGCTGCGCATCCTTAGCCAGCGGTTTGACGACACGGGCCAAGACCTGCGCTTTTCTTGGCAGGACCGTCCGCATACTGCGCGGTTGAACCTGATCGGCGGTTTTCAGGCGGATAACGTGGCACTGGCCTGCGGCCTTGCCATCGCGGCGGGGGCTATTCCGGGCGAAGTCTTTGATGTCATGGACCAGCTGACGACCGTGCGCGGGCGCATGCAACTGGTCGCGCGCCGCGACAACGGGGCCACGGTTTTTGTCGATTACGCCCATACGCCGGACGCCGTGCAAACCGCGCTCAAGGCGCTCAAGCCGCATGTCATGGGCCGCCTGATCGTTATCGTCGGCGCGGGCGGTGATCGGGACGCCAGCAAGCGGCCCTTGATGGGGCAGGCGGCGGCGGAAAACGCGGATCTGGTGATCGTGACGGACGACAATCCCCGCTCTGAACGGCCCGAAGACATCCGCGCTGCCGTGTTGGCCGGCGCAAAAGGCACCGCCGAGGTGATCGAGGTCGGCGACCGCGCCGAGGCAATCCTGCGCGGCATCGACGCGCTGGGGCCGGGCGATGCGCTGCTGATCGCAGGCAAAGGCCATGAAACTGGGCAAACCATCGGCGATACGGTGCTGCCCTTTGACGACGCGGAACAAGCCAGCGTTGCTGTCGCCGCATTGGAAGGCAAGATATGACCCCGCTTTGGACCGCCGCTGACGCCGCCCTTGCCACGGGCGGGACGGCCACAGGTGACTGGCATGCGAAAGGTGTCTCGATTGATACCCGCACCTTGCAGCCGGGCGATCTGTTCGTCGCCCTTGCTGCCGCACGCGACGGGCACGAATTCGTGGCGCAGGCGCTGGCAAACGGGGCCGCAGCCGCATTGGTCACGCACCGCCCGGACGGCGTGGCGGACGGTGCGCCGCTGCTGATTGTGGCTGATGTGCTGCGCGCGCTAGAGGCGCTGGGTGCCGCAGCCCGCGCCCGCACGCAGGCCCGCGTTGTGGCCGTGACCGGCTCTGTCGGTAAAACATCGACCAAGGAAATGCTGCGCGCCGCGCTGACGCCGCAGGGACGCACCCACGCGGCAGAGGCGTCTTATAACAACCACTGGGGCGTGCCCCTGACCCTTGCGCGGATGCCTGCGGATACCGAGTTCGCGATCATCGAAATCGGCATGAGCAACCCCGGAGAGATCGCGCCGCTGGCCAAATTGGCGCGCCCCCATGTTGCCATGGTCACCACCGTTGCTGCCGCGCATCTAGAGGCCTTTGGCGCGCTGTCCGGCATCGCTGCCGAGAAAGCCTCGATCATGGACGGGCTAGAGGCGGGCGGCATCGCCGTACTGAACGCCGATCTGGAAACATCGCACATCTTGCTGGACCATGCGGCGGCAGGGCAGCACCAAATCGCAACCTTTGGCAAAGGCGCGGACTGGGCGCTTGGCGATGTGCGCATCACCGACAGCGCGACCGTGATTAACGCCAGCCACAACGGCACTGACTATCTGTTCAAACTCTCTGTCCCCGGCCGCCATTTCGCGATGAACGCCGTGGCCGTGCTGGCCGCTTGCGATGCGCTTGGCGCGGACCCGGTGCAGGCGGCGCAGGATATTGGCCAGTGGCAGCCGCCTATGGGGCGCGGCACGCGCGAAATCGTCGTGCTGGATTACGGCATTGCCGAAGAAACCCTCGACCTGATCGACGACGCCTTTAACGCCAACCCGACATCCATGACCGCCGCGCTAGAGGTCCTGTCGGCCAGCACCCCGCGCGACGGCGTGGGCCGCATCGTCAAAGGGCGCCGCGTCGCGATCTTGGGCGATATGCTGGAACTCGGGCCGGACGAAATTGGGATGCACACCGCGCTTGCGGACGATCCTCATCTTGCCAAAGCGCATATCGTGCATTGCGCAGGGCCGCGCATGCGGGCGCTGTTTGACGCCCTACCTGCCGATCTGCGCGGCCAATGGGCGCCAGAGGCGGACGATCTGGCCGGCCAGGTCGCGCGCCTTGTGGATGCAGGCGATGTTGTGCTGGTCAAGGGATCAAAGGGCAGCAAAGTGTCCCGCGTTGTTGACGCGATCCGCAAACTCGGGCATCGCTCTTGACGATAAAAGCAAGGAAATAACCAGATGTTGTATTGGCTGACAGAGCTGTCGGACGGCGGCGATTTTTTCAATCTGTTCCGCTATATCACATTCCGCGCGGGCGGGGCGTTTCTGACCGCGCTGGTGTTCGGCTTTATCTTTGGTCTGCCACTGATCAACGTGCTGCGCCGCAAGCAAGGCAAGGGTCAACCGATCCGCACTGACGGGCCAGAGGGGCACTTTGCCAAGGCTGGTACGCCAACCATGGGCGGGCTGCTGATCGTCGGCGCGCTGACGACCTCGACCCTGCTTTGGGCGCGGCTGGATAACCCTTACGTCTGGATGGTTCTGTTTGTGACGCTCGCCTTTGCCGCCATCGGCTTTGCCGACGATTACGCGAAGGTCAGCAAGCAGAATACCAACGGCGTGTCGGGCCGGGTCCGCATTGTGCTGGGCCTGCTGATCGCCGCGATTGCGGGCTATTGGGCGGCGCAATACCACCCGGCAGAGCTGACGAACCAACTGGCCGTGCCAATCTTTAAGGACGTGTTGATCAACATGGGTTTCCTGTTCGTGCCCTTTTCAATCATCGTGATTGTGGGCGCGGCCAATGCGGTGAACCTGACCGACGGTCTGGACGGCCTTGCCATCATGCCCGTGATGATCGCTGCGGGCACCTTTGGCATCATCGCCTACTTCGTTGGCCGCGTTGACTTTTCCCTAAGCCTTGGTCTGCACTATGTGCCGGATTCAGGCGAGATTTTGGTGTTCTGTGCTGGCCTGATCGGCGGCGGCCTTGGGTTCTTGTGGTATAACGCGCCGCCCGCCGCCGTGTTCATGGGCGACACCGGATCGCTTGCCCTTGGCGGCGCGCTGGGTGCAATCGCTGTCGCAACCAAGCACGAGATCGTCTTGGCGATCGTCGGCGGTCTGTTCGTGGTCGAGGCGCTCAGCGTCATCATCCAAGTGCTGTATTTCAAACGCACGGGAAAACGCGTCTTCCTGATGGCCCCGATCCACCACCATTACGAGAAAAAGGGCTGGGCCGAGCCGCAGATCGTCATCCGCTTTTGGATCATCTCGCTGATCCTCGCGATGATCGGCCTTGCGACGCTGAAGGTACGGTAATTCAGCACACATCTGCGGGGGGCCGCCGGTCCCCCGTGATGACCCGCGCTTCAGCATAAGCATTCACCTTTCATTCAGACCTGCGGCCTAAACATGGTGCGGCAGTGACTGGCGAAAGTATGGATGATGCATGATAACCGTCTTGACCCCGCGTTGGTCACCCCCAGTTACGAAGACGCAGGTCTGTTTAAGTACGATCTGTGCAGCTTGAACCTATCGCTTTTGCCCGGTGTGCGGCGCAATGCGCGGGCTGACTATATTTTTGACGCCATGATTGATGGCAAATACCGCGCGCCTATCTTCTTTGCCGGGCGCAGGGCCAGACAGACCTTTTTAATGCTGGACGCGATGACACGCATGGCCCGCGGCGTCCCGCTTACTGATCCGGCGGATGATGATCTGCCAGACAGCAACCCAGACCTGTACCTTGCCTATGACGGGCCCAGCATTCCGCTTCAGGTAAATGGCGCATGGCGCAGCCCGGTGATTGAGGATGATCAGGGTTTTGCCCGCCCCATGCACCAGTTCATCGCTGCCGTTTGGACGTTGAACGCAGGAACCGGACCCGGAATGCAATTCGGCGCGCCCCCCGTGCGCTGACGCTCTTGCATCCGGGACCCCGCACAGGGCAATGTCCGCCCAAACAGCTATGGGGTGCGCGATGATACCGGTTCAAGGATATGACGGACGGCAGGTTGCTGTGCTGGGGCTTGGCCGGTCGGGACTGGCGACGGCCCGCGCCTTGGCCGCTGGCGGCGCAACGCCGATCGTATGGGACGACAGCCCGCGGGGCCGCGACACGGCAGAGGCTGAAGGCTGGATCGTGCGCGATCTGACCGCGCCCGGTGCCTTTGACGGCATCGCCGCGCTGATCGTATCCCCCGGCATTCCGCACCTGTACCCCTCGCCAAACCCCGTCATCGCAGCGGCATGGGATGCGGGCGTGCCCGTGGACAATGATATTGGCCTGTTCTTTCGGTCCTATGCCACCGACGATTGGGATGGATTCGATGCCGCACCCCGCGTGATCGCGATCACCGGATCGAACGGCAAATCTACGACCTCGGCCTTGATCCACCACATCCTTTTGGAAAACGGCCGCCCGGCGCAATTGGCTGGCAACATCGGCCGCGGCGTGCTCGACATCGACCCCGCGCATGACGGCGAAGTCGTGGTGCTGGAACTGTCGAGCTATCAGACCGATCTGGCGCGGAACCTGACGCCGGACGTTGCGGTTTTGACCAACATTAGCCCCGACCATATGGACCGCCACGCCGGACTGGGCGGCTATTTCGCCGCCAAGCGCCGTCTGTTCGCCGAAGGCGGCCCGGACCGCTGCGTAATTGGTGTCGATGAAAACGAAGGCCGGTCACTGGCGAACCAACTGGTCGAAAACTTTGGCGACGACCGCCTGATCCGCGTTTCTGTCAATCGTAAGCTGACCGACGGCTGGACGGTCTTTGCGCGCAAAGGCTTCCTAAGCGAATATCGCCGGGGCAAGCAAATGGCGTCTATTGATCTGCGCGGCATCAAGGGATTGCCGGGCGCGCATAACCATCAAAACGCCTGCGCCGCCTATGCGGCCGTGCGCACGCTGGGGATCGGCCCCAAGGGGATCGAAGCGGCTTTGCACAGCTATCCCGGTCTGCCGCATCGCAGTCAGTTGGTCGCCGAAGCGGGCGGCGTGCAGTTCATCAACGACAGCAAAGCCACCAACGTCGACGCCGCAGCGAAGGCGTTGCAGGCGTTCCCCGCGATCCGCTGGATTTGCGGCGGTCTGCAAAAAGAAGGCGGGCTTGATGGGCTATTGCCGCATCTTGGCGCGGTCAAAAAAGCCTATGTCATCGGGCGCGAGGCCGAAAGCTTTGCCCGTCAATTGCCGGGGATCGAGGCCGAGATCTGCGGCACAATGGACGTCGCTGTGGCCCGCGCCCGCGCTGATGCAGTCGCTGGCGAAGTGGTGCTACTGGCCCCGGCCTGTGCGTCTTTTGACCAATACGACAGCTTTGCCGCGCGGGGCGATGATTTCACCGCGCAGGTGCTGGCTGGCATCGCTTAGGGGCGAAAATTGATTGCACCGTTATCGCCCAGCGATGGCGGTGCCTGCGGCCCAGCCTGACGACCAAGCCCACTGAAAGTTATATCCGCCCAGCCAGCCGGTGACATCGACGGCCTCGCCAATAGCAAACAGGCCCGGTACGGTCTTGGCCTCCATCGTGCGGGAATTTAGCGCGGCGGTGTCGATACCGCCCAGCGTGACCTCTGCGGTGCGGTAGCCTTCGGTGCCGGTCGGGGTCAGTTGCCACTGATGCAGGGCCGTGCCCAGATCGCGCAGCGCGGCGTCCGGCAGGTCTGCAAGGTTTGCCGTTGGCCAGTCCGGCGCAAGGTATTGCACCAATCGCGCGGGCAGGTGGCGCGACAGCACGCTGGTCAGGCCTTTGCGCCCTTCGGTCTGTTTTGCGGCAATCAGAATATCGCCCAGCGGCGCGGCAGGGGACAAATCGACCGTGATCGGATCACCCTCGGGCCAATAGGACGAGGCTTGCAAGATGGCCGGGCCGGACAGGCCGCGATGCGTGAACAGCAGCGCCTCGGTAAAGCCGGGGCCTTGCGCCGTCACCCGCGCGGGCAGGGCGGTGCCGGCCAGCGGTTTGAAACGCTCGTCCGTAAAGGTGAAGGGCACCAGCCCGGGGCGCGGCGTCACCACAGGCAGATCAAACTGCGCCGCCACGCGGTAGGCTAGATCGGTCGCGCCCATCTTGGGGATGGATTTGCCGCCCGTTGCAAGGATCAGGTTATCGGCGGTCACGTCAATTTGGCGTCCACCCCGTGTTAGCGTGACGTGGAACATGCCGTCGTGGCGGACCGCGCCAATCGCGGTGTCCAGCCAGATTTTCGCGCCAGCACGCTCTGCCTCGGTCAGCAGCATCTGCACGATCTGCTTGGCAGAGCCGTCGCAGAACAACTGGCCCAGCGTCTTTTCGTGGTGCGCGATCCCATGCGCATCGACCAGCGCGATGAAATCCCATTGCGTATAGCGCGACAGCGCCGATTTCGCGAAATGCGGGTTCTGGCTGATAAAGCGGTCCGGGCTGGTGTGCATATTCGTGAAATTGCAGCGCCCCCCGCCAGAGATGCGGATTTTCTCGCCCGGCGCGCGGGCATGGTCAACGACCAGCGTATCGGGGCCAGCGTGGGCGGCGGCCATCAGGCCGGCGGCGCCAGCGCCAAGGATCAGGGTGTGGACATGCATCCACCGGAACTGGCGCGGAAAACGCATCAAAGCAAGGGGGCAGGGGTGTGATTTTCGCCTGCCGCGCGATTTGAAGTGGAAATGACGCGCAGGCCGGGTTAAGCTGGCGGAACAGATCCGCGGAAAACGCGGACATGAGGCAGTCAAGGCGGTAATACGATGACCGAAATGGTGTATGGCGCGCCGCGCGTTGTGGCAGGTGATCCTGTTCTGCCGCGCTGGTGGCGGACGATCGACAAATGGAGCATGTGCTGCATTTTGGCGCTTTTCGGGATTGGGCTGCTTCTGGGGCTGGCGTCTTCGCCGCCGCTTGCGGCTAAAAACGGTCTTAGCCCCTTTTATTATGTGACCCGCCAAGGCTTCTTTGGCGGCATGGCCTTGATCGCCATGTTTGGCGTGTCGATGATGACCCCCGTGATGGTGCGCCGGCTTGCGGTCATCGGCTTTGCCTGCGCCTTTGTCGCGCTGGCGTTGCTGCCGATTTTTGGCACGGATTTTGGCAAGGGCGCCGTGCGCTGGTATTCCTTCGGCTTTGCCTCTGTGCAGCCCAGCGAGTTCCTGAAGCCCGGCTTTGTCGTTGTCGCTGCGTGGTTGATGGCGGCGGGACTGAGTGTGGGCGGTCCTCCGGGACGGATGTATTCGTTTATCCTGACGATTGTGATTGTGGCGTTTCTGGCGCTGCAGCCTGACTTTGGTCAGGCCTGTCTGGTGCTGTTTTCATGGGGCGTGATGTATTTCGTCGCCGGTGCACCGATGACCTTGCTGATCGCCCTTGGCGGTGTTGTCGGGGGCGTGGGTGTATTTTCGTATAACATGTCCGAACACTTTGCCCGCCGCATCGATGGTTTCCTTAGCCCCGATGTCGATCCGCGCACCCAGCTTGGCTATGCGACGAATGCGATCCGCGAAGGTGGGTTCTTTGGTGTCGGCGTGGGCGAGGGGCAGGTGAAATGGTCGCTGCCGGACGCGCATACTGACTTTATCATTGCGGTCGCGGCAGAGGAATACGGCCTGATCTGTGTGATGGCGATCATCACCCTGTACGGCGTGATCGTGGTGCGCAGCCTGATGCGGCTGATGAAAGAGCGCGATCCGTTTGTACGGCTGGCGGGCACGGGTCTGGCCTGCGCTTTTGGCGTGCAAGCGATGATCAACATGGGCGTGGCCGTGCGCTTGCTGCCAGCTAAGGGCATGACCCTGCCGTTTGTCAGCTATGGCGGATCGTCCTTGATCGCGGGCGGCATCGCCGTCGGCATGTTGCTGGCGCTGACACGCTCGCGCCCACAAGGCGAGATTGGCGATATCCTGATGCGGCGCGTCGGGCGGTGAACGTTTTTCGTAGCAAAATCGTGCAGGCGCAAAGATGGGGGGCCAGCCCCCCGTCCTGCGGACTCCCCCCGGAGTTTGTCTGGCAAGGTGAATGGAGGGCGCTATGCCACTCTTGATGATGGCGGCGGGCGGTACCGGCGGGCATATGTTCCCGGCGCAGGCCTTGGCCGAGGCGATGTTGGATTTGGGTTGGCGGGTGAAGTTGAGCACGGATCCGCGCGGCGCACGTTACGTTGGCGGCTTTCCTGACGCGGTCGAGGTTGTGCAGGTCGATAGCGGCACCTTTGCCCGCGGCGGCGCACTGGCGAAGGTCGCGGTGCCTTTGCGGATTGCGGGTGGATCGCTGAGCGCTGTCATGGCGATGCGGCGGGATCGTCCCGATGTGGTTGTAGGCTTTGGCGGCTATCCGGCCATTCCGGCGATGACGGCGGCGACGTTGTTGCGCATTCCGCGCATGATCCACGAACAGAACGGGGTGCTGGGCCGGGTCAATCAGGTCTTTGCCAAGCGCGTCGATATGGTGGCGTGCGGGACTTGGCCGACGGCGCTGCCGGACGGCGTGACCGGCGAGCATGTCGGCAATCCGGTACGGCAGTCCATTTTGGACCGCGCGGGGGCGGGGTATATTCCGCCTGGCGATTATCCGATGTCCGTGCTTGTCGTTGGCGGAAGCCAAGGCGCGCGGATCTTGTCGGATGTGGTGCCGGCTGGGATCGCGCTGCTGCCAGAGGCGCTGCGCCGCAATATTCGCGTATTTCAGCAAGCCCGGGCCGAGGATGTTGACCGGGTGAATGCGTTTTATGCAGCCCGCGGGATCAACGCAGATATTCGCACCTTCTTTGACGATATGCCGACCCGGTTGGCCGAGGCGCAATTGGTGATCGCGCGGTCTGGCGCAAGCACGATTGCCGACCTGACCGTGATTGGCCGCCCCGCGGTGCTGATCCCTTATGCTGCTGCAGCGCAGGACCACCAAAGCGCCAATGCGCGGCAGATGGTGGATGCGGGCGCTGCAATCTTGATGCCGGAAAGTAAATTTAACGCCGAAAGCCTGGCCGAGCACATGGAAACGGTGCTGACGCATCCGTCCGGCGCGCTGCAAATGTCCCGTGCTGCCTTGTCCTGCGGGACGCCTGACGCTACAGCGCGGCTGGTCCAACTGGTGCAGCAGTTGGCGGACGCAAGACACTGATGAACGGAATAAGACGATGATGGCACCGACAAAACTGCCGCTGGACGTAGGCGCAATCCACTTTGTGGGCATTGGCGGCATTGGCATGTCCGGCATTGCCGAGGTGCTGATCAATCACGGCTACCGGGTGCAGGGCTCTGATTCAAAGGCCAGCGCGATTACCGCGCGGCTTGAAAGCCTTGGGGCGAAGATTTTCGTCGGGCAGCGCGCCGAGAACCTAGAAGGGGCCGAGGTCATCGTCATTTCCTCTGCCATCAAGGCGGGCAATCCGGAGCTGGACGCCGCGCGGGCGCAAAAGCTGCCTGTCGTGCGCCGGGCCGAGATGCTGGCCGAGCTGATGCGCCTGAAATCCAACGTGGCCATCGCGGGCACGCACGGCAAGACCACGACAACCACCATGGTTGCCGCCTTGCTGGACGAAGGCGGCCTTGACCCGACGGTCATTAACGGCGGCATTATTCACGCCTATGGGTCCAACGCGCGCATGGGCCAGGGCGAGTGGATGGTCGTCGAGGCGGACGAGAGCGACGGCACCTTTAACCGTCTGCCTGCCACGATTGCAGTCGTCACCAATATCGACCCAGAGCATATGGACCACTGGGGCACGATCGAAAACCTGCGTCAGGGTTTCCTTGATTTCGTGTCGAACATTCCGTTTTACGGGCTGGCCGTGTGCTGCACCGACAATGCCGAAGTGCAGGCGCTAGTGGGCCGCGTCACCGACCGCCGCGTCGTAACCTATGGTTTCAACGCGCAGGCCGACGTGCGGGCGATTAACCTGAAGTACGTCAAAGGCGCGGCGCATTTTGACGTGGCCTTGCAGTCCGAAGATGACGTGATCGAAGGCTGCGTTTTGCCGATGCCCGGCGATCACAACGTATCGAACGCGCTGTCAGCCGTCGCTGTGGCCCGCCATTTGGGCATGAAGAAAGACGAGATCCGGGCCGCTCTGGCAGGGTTTGGCGGAGTTAATCGCCGCTTTACCCGCGTCGGCGAAGTGAATGGTATCACCATCATCGACGACTACGGCCACCACCCGACGGAAATCCTTGCGGTGCTCAAGGCCGCGCGTCAGGCCACCGAAGGCCGCGTCATTGCCGTGCACCAGCCGCACCGATACAGCCGCTTGCACCACCATTTTGACGACTTTTGCGCCTGCTTTAACGACGCGGATGTGGTCGGCATCACCGAAGTTTACGGCGCTGGCGAGGACCCCATTCCCGGCGCTGACCGCGATGCGCTGGTGGCGGGCTTGATCCGCCACGGCCACCGCCACGCCCGCGCCGTCGCATCCGAGGACGATCTGGAACGCCTTGTGCGCGAACAGGCCCGGCCCGGCGATATGGTCGTTTGCTTGGGGGCCGGCACGATCAGTGCGTGGGCCTACGGGTTGAAAGACAGGCTGGGCGCGTGATCTGGTCTGTCCTAATAGGCGCGCTTTGGGTGCTGGCGGCGACGATCACCGCCTTTTTGCCGATGCGCCTACAGATGGTGCCGGGGATTGCCTTGCTTGTCGCCGCCCCGGTCTTAATCGTCTGGCTGGGGTTTGATTTCGGCTGGCTGGTCGGGGTGGCCGCACTTTTGGCCTTTGGGTCCATGTTCCGCAATCCGCTGCGCTATTTCTGGGCGCGGGCGCGGGGCCAAAACCCGGCGCTGCCGTCCGAGTTGCTGAAATGAGCGCGCCGATCCTGATGGCGCTGATCTGGCTGATTGCTGCGAATGTCGCCGCAATGTTTCCTAGCCGGGACCATCACTGGCGCTTTGCTTACGTCATGATTGCGATTGGCATTCCGCTGCTGGGTTGGCTGACGTGGCAGCAGGGGCCAATCGTTGGCCTGTTGTTTCTAGCCGCCGGGGCAAGCGTGCTGCGTTGGCCGCTGATCTATTTGATGCGCTGGCTGCGCGGGGCAAAGGGGCCAAAGTCATCATGAACCTGCCTGACGTACGCGGCACGCTGACGGTTGACCGCCCCCTAGCCGATCTGACGTGGCTGCGTGTGGGCGGGCCTGCGGATGTGCTGTTCCAGCCTGCGGATTTGGACGATCTGCGCGCCTTTCTGGCGGCGCTTGATCCTGCCATTCCGGTGTTCCCGATGGGCGTCGGCAGCAATCTGATCGTGCGTGATGGCGGTGTGCGCGGTGTGGTGATCCGGCTGGGGCGGGGCTTTAACAGCATCGCCATTGACGGGCTGACCGTAACTGCAGGGGCTGCCGCGCTGGACGCTCATGTCGCACGGCGCAGCGCCGAGGCGGGCGTTGATCTGACCTTCCTGCGCACCATTCCTGGCAGCATCGGCGGAGCCCTCCGGATGAACGCGGGCTGCTACGGCGCCTATGTCGCGGATGTGTTTCAATCGGCGCAGGCGGTTTTGCGCGATGGCACGCTGGTGACACTTGGCGTGGATGATCTGGCCTTTGCCTATCGCTCTAGCACTTTGCCGGATGGTGCGGTGCTGGTCAGCGCCGTGCTGAACGGGCAGGCGGGTGATCCGGATGCGCTGGCGCAGCGCATGGACGACCAGATTGCAAAGCGCGACCAGACCCAACCAACCAAGGACCGCACCGCCGGCAGCACCTTTCGCAATCCTGTCGGTCATTCCAGCACGGGCCGCAGTGACGACACACATGATCTGAAGGCCTGGAAGGTGATCGAGGACGCCGGGATGCGCGGTGCAACCCTAGGCGGTGCTGTGATGAACCCGATGCATGCTAACTTTTTAACCAATGCGGGCGGTGCAACTGCCGCAGAATTGGAAGATTTGGGCGAGCTGGTGCGGAAAACGGTTTACGATTCCGCGCAAATCACATTAGAGTGGGAAATCATGAGGGTTGGCGAACGAACCCCGAAAGATACCACGAATTAACCCTGTATGGGGTGCCACGGACAGGTGGCAAATAACGAAAGACAGGCCGCAAAGGTCTGCAGGATTGGCGGTTGGGTATGTCGAGCAGGACGGATCCCAAGGTAGTTGTATTGATGGGCGGGCCGTCCGCAGAGCGTGAAGTTTCACTCTCGACGGGCCGTGAATGTGCAAATGCCTTGCGGGATGAAGGATTCACGGTTGTGGAACTTGACGCTGGGGCTGATTTGCCTGCGCGTTTGGCTGCCGAAATGCCTGCTGTCGTCTTTAACGCTTTGCATGGCCGCTGGGGCGAAGACGGCTGCGTGCAGGGTCTGCTTGAATGGCTGCGTATTCCTTACACTCACTCTGGCGTGCTGGCGTCGGCCCTTGCGCTTGATAAACAGCGCACCAAAGACGCCTTTGTTGCGGCTGGTTTGCCTGTCGTGAAAAGCGTCATCGCTAATGCGGCTGATGTGCGCGCCGGACATGTGATGCCGCCGCCTTATGTCGTGAAGCCCAATAACGAAGGGTCCAGCGTTGGCATCTATCTGGTGCATGACGCAGGCAACGGGCCGCCGCAGCTGTCTGATGATATGCCGGACACCGTGATGGTCGAGGCTTTCGCCCCGGGCAGAGAGATGACGACCACCGTGATGGGCGACCGCGCCTTGACGGTGACCGACATCCTGACCGACGGCTGGTATGACTATGATGCCAAATACAAGCCCGGCGGCTCGCGCCACGTGGTGCCTGCCGATATCCCGGCCGAGATTTTTGACGCCTGCATGGATTACGCCCTGCGCGCCCACCGCGCCTTGGGCTGCCGGGGCATCAGCCGCACGGATTTCCGCTGGGATGAATCCCGCGGCCTAGACGGGTTGATCTTGCTGGAAACCAACACACAGCCCGGCATGACGCCGACGTCACTGTCGCCAGAGCAGGCGGAAAAAGTTGGCATCCCCTTTGGCACCCTGTGCCGCTGGCTGGTCGAGGATGCATCATGCGCACGATGAAGGAACCGCGCGGCTACGCCGCCACCCCGCGCACCCGTCCGGTCCGCGATCCTGCGCCGTCCAAGTGGGGCTATCGCTGGCAGCGCTGGATGCTGACACCGGGCGTGCGCACGGGGCTTCGCCTTGGTGTGCCAACGCTGGTGATTGGCCTGATCGGCACGGCGTGGTTTTCCAACGACGCCAACCTTGCCGTGGTCACGGACCGCTATGACCAGATCAAGGCCGCCATCCAGCACCGCCCTGAGTTTATGGTCACAGGCCTTGCCATCACCGGCGCGGACGAAGAACTGGCCAGCCAAGTCGCAGAGCTTGTGTCGGTTGAATTTCCCGTCTCGTCTTTCGATCTGGAACTGGAAGCGATGCGCGCCAAGGTCGCCGCACTGGATGCTGTCAGCGATGTTTATGTCCGCGTCGGCGATGCGGGCGCGCTGGAAATCGGCATCACACCGCGTCAGCCCGTCGCCTTGTGGCGCACGGCTGAAGGCTTGCGCATGCTGGACGATAACGGCGTCTTTTCCGGCGACGTGGCGGGGCGCGCCGAACGGCGTGATCTGCCGCTGATCGCTGGCGACGGCGCAAAGGAACATATGACCGAGGCGCTGGCCTTGTTTCGCACCGCCGCCCCCATCGCGACGCGTGTACGGGGACTGGTGCGGATCGGAAGTCGGCGCTGGGATATGGTGCTGGACCGCGGCCAACGCATTCAACTGCCGGGTGAAGGCGCAGAGGCCGCATTGGCCCGCGTCATCGCGCTGGAAGACACACAAGATCTGCTGGCGCGCGATGTTATCTTAGTAGATATGCGTAATGAAAACCGGCCAACGGTAAGACTACAACAAGATGCAGTTGCGGCGACACGCAACGCAGTCACGACAGGGGCAAGCAACTAATGCGGGATCTTTACGAAACACAGCGGGCCATGCGGAACGTGCGCAAAGCGGCCATGCAGCGCGGTGTGATTGCCATTCTGGACATCGGCACGTCCAAGATTGCCTGCCTTGTGTTGCGTTTTGATGGACCCGGCCGTGCGGCGCAGACTGACGGCGTCGGCGCGCTGGCAGGACAGTCCCAGTTTCGCGTGATTGGTGCCGCCACAACCCGGTCCCGCGGTGTGCGCTTTGGCGAAATTGACGCGATGCAGGAAACCGAACGCGCGATCCGTACCGCCGTTCAGGCCGCGCAAAAGATGGCCGAAGTCCGCGTCGACCACGTCATCGCTTGCTTTAGCGGTGCGCGTCCCCGGTCCTATGGTCTGGACGGCGCTGTCGATGTTGAAACCGGCATCGTGACAGAGGCCGATATCGGCCGCGTGCTGGCGTCCTGCGAAACGCCTGATTTTGGCCACGACCGCGACGTTCTGCACGCGCAGCCCGTGAACTTTGCATTGGATCACCGCAGCGGCATGGCCGATCCGCGCGGGCAGGGCGGGCAACGCCTCGCCACCGACCTGCACCTGATGACCGTGGATGCGACCGCGATCCGCAATATCTTTTTCTGCATCAAGCGTTGCGATCTGGAATTGGCGGGCCTTGCGTCCTCTGCCTATGTCGCTGGCGTGTCGTCGTTGGTCGAGGACGAGCAAGAGCTTGGCGCCGCTTGTATCGATCTGGGCGGCGGCACGACGGGCATTTCCGTCTTTATGAAAAAGCACATGATCTATTCCGATGCGGTGCGCATGGGCGGCGAACATGTGACCAGCGACATCAGCATGGGTCTGCAAGTCCCGATGCAGGTGGCAGAGCGGATCAAGACATTCTACGGCGGCGTTGTCGCCACGGGGATGGACGACCGCGAGATGATTGAAATCGGCGGTGATACCGGCGATTGGGAACGCGACCGCCGGACCGTCAGCCGGGCAGAGCTGATCGGCATCATGCGCCCACGCATCGAAGAGATTTTGGAAGAGGTCCGCGCGCGTCTGGACGCCGCTGGGTTTGAATACCTGCCCAGCCAGCAGATCGTTCTGACAGGTGGCGGCAGCCAGATCCCCGGTCTTGACGGTTTGGCCGCCAAGATTTTGGGCCAGCAGGTTCGCCTTGGTCGTCCGCTGCGCGTGCAGGGGCTGCCGCAGGCCGCCACGGGTCCGGCCTTTTCCGGTGCTGTGGGCTGCGCATTGTTCGCCGCGAACCCGCAGGACGAATGGTGGGATTTCGATATCCCGGCCGAAACCTATCCCGCGCGGTCGCTGAAACGTGCCGTGAAGTGGTTCAAAGACAACTGGTGACACGCTAGATTTCGCCGAATCGACCATATGCGGCGAAAAATGCGCGGAAACACGCCATATTTTGTGGGTTAACCGTGCTTTTTGAGTGACGAAACCACAACAACCAGTTAATATCTGCCCAAATACGCGAATTTTGCCCGGTGGGACGGGCCCCTCACATAGACAGGCGGACTGAGCATGACATTGAACCTATCCCTCCCGGGTCACGACGACCTTAAGCCTCGCATCACGGTGTTTGGTGTCGGCGGTGCCGGTGGCAACGCTGTTAACAACATGATCGAGAAGGAATTGGACGGGGTCGAGTTCGTCGTTGCGAACACTGACGCGCAAGCGCTGCAGCAGTCCAAGTCCGAAGCCAAGATCCAGATGGGCGTCAAAGTCACCGAAGGTCTGGGCGCTGGCGCGCGCGCGACTGTCGGTGCTGCCGCCGCTGAAGAAAGCATCGAACAGATCGTTGACCAGCTGGCGGGCGCACACATGTGCTTTATCACCGCTGGCATGGGTGGCGGCACCGGTACTGGTGCAGCCCCGATCATCGCACAGGCCGCCCGCGAGCTTGGCGTTCTGACCGTTGGCGTCGTGACGAAGCCCTTCCAGTTCGAGGGCAACAAGCGGATGAAGCAGGCCGAAGAGGGCGTCGAAGCCCTGCAGAAGGTCGTCGATACGCTGATCATCATTCCGAACCAGAACCTGTTCCGTCTGGCGACTGAAAACACCACCTTCACCGAAGCCTTCGCGCTGGCAGACGACGTTCTGTATCAGGGCGTTAAAGGTGTGACCGACCTGATGGTCCGTCCCGGCCTGATCAACCTCGACTTTGCGGACGTGCGCGCCGTGATGGACGAGATGGGCAAAGCCATGATGGGCACAGGCGAAGCTGAAGGCGAGAACCGCGCCAAAGAAGCTGCGCAGAAAGCCATCGCCAACCCGCTGCTGGACGAAATTAGCTTGAACGGCGCGCGCGGCGTGCTGATCAACATCACCGGCGGTTACGACCTGACCCTGTTCGAATTGGACGAGGCCGCGAACGAGATCCGCGAAAAGGTCGACCAAGAGGCGAACATCATCGTGGGTTCCACGCTGGACACCAGCATGGAAGGCCGCATGCGCGTGTCCGTCGTGGCAACGGGCATCGACGCCCGCGTCCGCGCTGACGATGTGCCCGTCCCGCGCCGTTCGATGTCGATGAACCAGCCGATCCGCAATCCAGAGCCTGCACCGCGCGCCGCAGCACCTGCTGCCCGTGCACCGCAGCAGACCGAAATGCGCGAGCAGCCCGCCGCGCGCCAGCAGCCAGCGCCCCGCGCTGAAGCACCGGCGCAGCGCCAGGCCCCTGTCGCACGTCAGGCCCCTGCGGTTGAAGAGCGTTCCTTGTTTGAGAGCATGGACGATCAGCAGTACGAGCCGATGGATGACGATTACGCTGAAATGCCAGCGGCGACGTCTGACGATCTGCCGCCGCCCGCGTACCGTCCGCAGCCAGAGCCGGAAATCGAAGCCTCCGAAAGTTTCGTCGCGCCGCGTTCCGCTCAGCCCGGCCAGCCAACACCAGAAGCAATGGCCCGTCTGCAAGCTGCCGTGAACCGTCAGCCCAAGACAGCCGCAGCGCCTGCTGCGCAGCGCAATGCTGAACCGGCCCGCGCGGCCGAAGGTGAAAAGCCGCGCTTTGGCATTAACTCTTTGATCAACCGGATGACCGGGCAGGGCGAAGCGCCTAGCGCCCAGCCGTCGCGCCAGCAGCCGCAGGTCAGCGCCTTGCGCGACCAGCCACGTGCAGAGCCTGCGATCGATCCTGATCAAGAGCGGATCGAGATTCCTGCCTTCTTGCGTCGTCAGGCCAACTAAAAACCATTACACTAAAGTAAGAAGCCGCCCCATCGTGGGCGGCTTTTTCGTTTGTGGGGCAAGGTCTTAGCCTTTGTTACAGGCCATGTTTCAGAACGTTGCAATGTGTGAATTGTCCCTGTGGCACTTGCCGCCTATCTGATGCGTTAACATAGCAAGAACAAACTTCAGTTACGCCAAGGCGGACCCGTCCCATGCAAACGACATTACAATTCGATCTCAGCTTCGACGGCATTGGCCTGCACTCTGGCCGTCCTGCGCGTTTGACGCTGCGCCCTGCGCGGGCGAATACCGGTATTGTTTTTGTCCGCACGGATGCCGCAGGGCAGGGCCGCCGTTTGCCCGCGCTGTGGAATCACGTCGAAGTGTCGCCGCTGAATACCCGCCTGACCGAAGGTGATGTTAGCGTTTCGACGATTGAACACCTGATGGCAGCCCTGTCCGGCTGCGGTGTGCATAACGCGATCGTGGAAATCGACGGCCCAGAAGTGCCGATTATGGACGGCAGTAGCGCAGCCTTTGTGCGCGGCATCGTGTCCACCGGGCTAACGCGCCTGTCCGCGCCGTTGCTCGCGATCGAGATTTTGGACGAAGTCCGCGCCAGCCACGGCGACGCCTGGGCAACCCTGCGGCCCGCGACCAGCCTGCAAATCGATTTTGAAATTGATTTCGCTGACGCGGCGATCGGCCATCAGCAAAAGACGCTGAACATGGCGAACGGCAGTTTTGTGCGCGAATTGTGCGACAGCCGCACCTTTTGCCGCAACGCTGACGTGGAATATATGCGCGCCCACGGCCTTGCGCTGGGTGGCACGCTGGAAAACGCGGTCGTCGTGGACGGTGCCGAGGTTTTGACCCCCGGTGGTTTGCGTCACACGGACGAGGCTGTGCGCCACAAGATGCTGGACGCGCTGGGTGATTTGTACACCGCAGGCCGCCCGATCCTGGGTCGCTATACGGGCCACAAAGCCGGTCACAACCTGACAAACGCCTTGCTGCATGCGCTTTTCGCCAATCCCGCCGCTTGGCGTTTGGTGACCTGTGATCACCAAATCGCGGCGCGCTTGCCCGGTGTGGGCGTGTCTGTCGCCGATCTGTGCGCCGTTGCGTGATATCAGGCGCGGGGCTGAATGCTTCACAACTGTTATAGGACGGTCAAAAGGCATTTTGCCCCCGTTTGTTTTCTGTTAGACCCACGAATAACCGGGGGCGCACTGCCTCAATGGGTAGAATTTGCGGGGACTTAGCATGTCAGGCAGCTTGATGAGCACAGGTGCAAAAGCACGCTTGGGTGTTGCTGTAGCAGCCCTATTGCTGGCCGGATGTAGCGGTGCATCGCGCGTGCCCGCCTCGATGGAGGCGTTTACCGCCGACCAGATCTACGCCAAAGGCGAGGTTGAAGTCGAAACCGGTGACGCTGGCGACGCGGCCTTTTACTTTGGCGAGATTGAACGTCTGTACCCCTATTCCGAATGGGCGCAGCGGGCGTTGATCATGCAGGCCTATTCGTATCACCGCGACCGGGATTATCCCAACAGCCGCGCCGCTGCGCAGCGCTACTTGGATTTCTATCCGGGCGAAGACGACGCAGCCTACGCCCAGTATCTGCTGGCGCTGTCCTATTATGACCAGATCGATGACATCGGCCGGGATCAGGGTCTGACCTTTCAGGCGCTGCAGTCCTTGCGCACCGTGATCGAGGTCTACCCCGAGAGCGAATACGCCCGCGCGTCGATCCTGAAATTCGATTTGGCCTTTGACCATCTGGCGGCCAAAGAAATGGAAGTCGGACGGTACTACCTGAAGCGTAAGAACTACGCCTCGGCCGTCAGCCGTTTCCGCGTCGTCGTCGAAGAATTCCAGACAACAGAGCAGACGCCAGAGGCGCTGCACCGCTTGGTCGAATCCTATCTGGCCCTTGGCCTGACCGACGAAGCACAGACCGCCGCTGCTATTCTGGGCGCGAACTACCCGTCGACCTTGTGGTATCAGGACAGCTACGCCCTGCTGACCGGCAAGGGGCTTAAGGCCGAAGCGGCAGGCGACAACTGGTTGTCGTCGATCTATCGTCAGGTTGTGCGCGGCGAATGGCTCTAATCACCCAACGGGCAATGACCGGGCGGACTTTTTGATGCTGCGCGCACTCGATATCCACGACATGCTGATCATTGATCGGCTGGCCCTGAACTTTCAGCCTGGCCTGAATGTGCTGACCGGCGAAACCGGGGCAGGTAAGTCGATCTTGCTTGATTCGCTGGGCTTTGTGCTGGGCTGGCGCGGACGCGCTGAACTGGTGCGCCAAGGGGCGGATCAGGGTGAAGTCACCGCTGAATTCGACCTGCCCGACGGCCATGCCGCGCGCGCCGTGCTGGAAGAGGCGGGTTTACCCGTCAGCGACACGCTGATCCTGCGCCGCGTCAACGCCCGCGACGGGCGTAAAACGGCGTGGGTCAACGACCGCCGCGTCAGCGCCGAAGTGCTGCGCGCCCTGTCCGATACGCTGATCGAACTGCATGGCCAACACGATGATCGGGGTCTGCTGAACCCGCGCGGCCACCGCGACATGCTGGATACCTACGCGAACCTCGGTCCCCAAATTGCGACAGCGCACACCGCTTGGACCGCCCTTGGCCGCGCCCGCAAGGCGCTTTACGCCGCCGAAGCCCGCGTTGCCGAAGTCCGCCAAGAAGAAGAATACCTGCGCCACGCCGTCGGTGAACTTGACGCCATCATGCCAGAGCCGGGCGAAGAGGCCACCCTTGATGCCGCGCGCCGCATGATGCAAGCCGCTGAAAAAATTAAGAAAGACGTCGCCCGCGCTGGCGAAGCCCTAGGCATGCAGGGGGCAGAGGGGCAACTTTCTGACGCAAACCGCTGGCTTGGCGGTGCTGCAGACCGCGCCGATGGCCGCCTTGACGCGCCGCTGGCTGCGATTGAACGGGCGATGTTCGAACTGGACGCAGCCCAGCGCGGGGTCGAGGACGCGCTAGACGCCCTGTCCTTCAACCCCGCCGAACTTGAACAAACCGAAGAACGCCTTTTCGCGATCCGCGGTCTTGCCCGTAAACACAACGTTCTGGCGGATGACCTTGCCGCCTTCGCCGACGACCTGCGCGAACGGCTTGCGCTGCTGGATAATTCCGAACGCGGCTTGGCCGACCTGCAAAAGGCGGAAGAGGCCGCGCTGGCTGCCTATGACGCCGCCGCCGCCGCCCTGACCGATGCCCGCAGCGCCGCCGCAACCTCGTTGGACGCCGCCATGGCCGCTGAACTAGCCCCGCTGAAAATGGAACGCGCTGTCTTTGCAACCGTTGTCAGCAACGGCCCTGCTGGCCCCGATGGCCGGGACGATGTGTCCTTCACCGTCGCGACCAACCCCGGCGCGCCCCCCGGGCCGCTCAATAAAATCGCCTCTGGGGGTGAACTGTCGCGCTTCCTGCTCGCGCTCAAGGTCTGCCTGTCGCAAGCAGGCCAAGGCGGCGTGACCATGATTTTCGACGAAATCGACCGGGGTGTCGGCGGCGCGACGGCCGACGCTGTTGGCCGCCGCCTTGCCGCCCTCGCCAGCGGCGGCCAAGTCCTCGTCGTCACCCACTCACCTCAGGTCGCCGCCCTTGGCGCGCACCACTGGCGTGTGGAAAAGCGCCAGACCGAGGATTCGACGACCTCCACCGTCATCCCCCTCGACGCAGCGGCCCGCATCGACGAAATCGCACGCATGCTCTCCGGCGATCAAGTCACCGACGCCGCCCGCGCCGCCGCCCGCGCCCTGATGCCAAGCTAATCCCGATCACCTTGCCAGCAATACTCCCGCCGGAGGCATCAAAGCTGTCCTCCATCGCAAACCCTGGATCATTCCCAACGACGCCCCGACAACGCAGGACGCACGCAGGCGCGTCCTCAATGCGGCAGCAAAATCCCAGTTCAGCCTTGGACCTGCGCAGCGCATCCCCTAGACATACCTCATATAAAACCCACGCCAGCCCGGCCCTATGCGAGGACGCGACATGAGCAGCACGCCGCCGGGATGGATCGCGGCCTCGGTCAGCCGGGGGCAGGGCGATCTGCGCCGTGCATGGCTGGTGCTGAAACTGCGTGGCCCCAGCCAAGTGCAATTTTGGTTCATCGCGCTGTTTCTTGGCGTCGCCTCCGGCGCAGCGGCGGTGGCGTTCAAACTTGGCATCGACGTTATTCAACGCACGGTCTACGGCACGGATGATCCGACGCATCTGCACAGCTTTGTCGCGGGCCTGCATTGGTCGCAGATCCTGATCATCCCCATCATCGGCGGACTCATCGTTGGTCTGATCTTGAACCGCATCACCGGCGATGGCCGCGTCCGCTCTGTTGCAGACGTGATCGAGGGCGCAGCGCTTTACGAAGGCCGGGTGGAGGTGCGCAAAGGTCTCGCCTCTGCCTTTGCCAGCCTTCTGACCCTGTCGACGGGCGGCTCTAGCGGCCGTGAAGGTCCGGTCGTACACCTTGCTGCCGTCATCTCTACCGCGATCTGCCGGGTGATCCGCGCGGACGGTATCACCGGTCGCGACCTGCTCGGCTGCGCTGTCGCCGCCGCCGTCTCGGCCAGTTTTAACGCCCCCATTGCTGGCGCGCTCTTCGCGCTCGAAGTCGTGCTGCGCCACTTTGCCGTCCACGCCTTTGCCCCGATTGTGATCGCCAGCGTCGCCGGCACCGTCGTTAACCGTTTGTGGTTCGGCGACATCACCGAATTTATCCTACCTCGCGACACGGTGCTTGGATTTTACGTCGAACTGCCCGCCTTTCTGATCCTTGGTTTGATCTGCGGCCTCGTGGCGGTCGTGCTGATGCGGTCGATCTTTTGGGCCGATAGTATGGGCAGCCGCCTGCAATTCAGCCTGAACATCCCGGCCAGCCTGCGCCCTGCTGGGGCAGGCGCGCTGCTTGGCCTGATCGCAATCTTTTTCCCGCATATCATCGGCGTGGGATACGAGACGACAAGCGCCGCGCTGACCGGACAACTTGTCCTGTCCCAAGCGATCATCTTTGTGATCCTCAAAGTCGCCGCCGTTGCCATCACCATGGGCGGGCGCATGGGCGGCGGGGTGTTTTCGCCGGCGCTGATGATCGGTGCACTGACAGGTCTGGCCTTTGGTATCGTCGCCACGGGGCTGTTCCCGGCCGTCTCGGGCTCTGGCACGTTATACGCTTTGGCAGGTATGGGGGCCGTCGCGGCAGCCGTGCTGGGCGCGCCGATTTCCACGACCTTGATTGTGTTTGAACTGACAGGGGACTGGCAAACCGGCCTAGCGGTGATGGTCGCCGTGTCGATGTCCACCGCGCTGGCCTCGCGCCTTGTGGACCGTTCATTTTTCCTGACGCAACTGGAACGGCGCGGCGTGCATCTGGCGGCTGGCCCGCAGGCCTATCTGCTGGGAACCTTCCGCGTCGGCACTGTGATGCGCTTTGCTGCCGACCCGCGCGCCGCCGCGGAAAAGGCCTGCTGGGACATGATCGAGGGCGGCACATGGATCGACGTGAATGCCACGCTGGAACAAGCCATGCCGATCTTTGAAAAAGGCGGCCACGCCTTTATTCCGGTGGTCCAAATGAACGAAAAGGGCGCAGCGCCAGATCTGCGCGGCGCCCTCTTTCAGGTCGATGCCCTGCGTGTGCTAAACCGCGCCTTGGCAGACCGCGCCGAAGAGGAACATTCCTAAACGGTTAGACCTGCTCGACGGCGACGCGGTCGGTATGGAACGCCAGATAGCCTTTGATCTGGGCGACGTCGGCCTTGGGGTCCTCATAGGACCACACGGAATCCGTCAGTGTGTTGCTTTTCGTGACGATGGAATAATAGCTCGCCTCGCCCTTATGCGGGCAGGTGGTCTTGCGATCACTGGCATCCAGAAACGTCATCGCGATATCGCCGCGCGGGAAATAGATGACGGGCGCAGAACTGCCTTCAACCAGTTCCAGCGCCTGCGTGCTTTCACCCAACACAGCGCCGCCAGCGCGAACAACCCAGGTGCCAGTGGCAGGGCGAATAGTGATATGATCGGCCATGGGCAGATAGTCCTTCGTCAATTTCAAGGGAAAGGTGTCGCCGCCTCAAGCGGCGCACAGGCCGCAAGCAGCCAGTCTCGCGCGGCCCCCTCCACCAGCGGCGCGATAAGGCGGACTGTAGCGGCATGGTAGGCGTCGATCCAGTCCCTTTCGGTGCGCGACAGCAGGCCCGTGTCTATCAAACGGCGGTCCAGCGGCACATGGGTCAGCGTCTCAAAGGCGAGCATATCGCGCTTGTCCGGCCCCTCGGCGGCCTGAACGGTCACGATCAGGTTCTCGATCCGGATACCATATGCCCCTTCGCGGTAATATCCCGGCTCGTTCGACAGGATCATCCCCGGCTCTAGCGGGGTCGTATTGCGATGGGAAATCCCCTGCGGCCCCTCATGCACAGACAGATAGCTGCCGACGCCGTGGCCCGTGCCGTGATCGAAATCGAGCCCCGCCGTCCAGAGCGGATAGCGCGCCAGCGCATCCAGATGCTGCCCCGCAAGCCCGCGCGTAAACTGCGCCCGGCTAATCGCAATCATGCCTTGCAAAACGCGGGTATAACGATCGCAGTGCTCGCCTGACGGCGTGCCAACAATCACCGTGCGCGTGATATCCGTGGTGCCATCTACATACTGCCCGCCGCTATCCACCAGCAACAACTCGCCACTTTTCACGGGGGCATCGGTGCCGCGCGTGACGCGGTAATGCACAATCGCCCCATGCGCGCCCGCGCCGCAGATCGTCTCAAAGCTGATATCGCGCAGCGCATTCGTCTCGCGGCGGAAACCTTCCAGCGCTTGGGTAACAGTAATCTCGGTCAACTGGCCCTTGGGTGCCTCGGCATCCAGCCAGGCCAAAAACCGCACCATGGCCGCACCATCGCGCAGGTGCGCGGCACGGCTGCCGGCGATCTCGACCTCGGTCTTGCGCGCCTTGGGCAAAATGCAGGGGTCCTGCGCCTCTGTCACTTCTGCTGTGATCAGATCGCGCACGGCTTGCGGGCACGACTTGGGATCAATCCGCACAGTCCCTGCCAGCGCGGCGACTGCGGCGTCAAAGTCGTCGCGCACCGTCACATCCGGACCCAGATGATCGTCCAAATCCGCAACCTTGACCGCCGGTGCAAACAGATCAACATGCCCATCCGCCGCCAAAATGGCAAAGGCCTGCGGCACCGGATTACGCGCGATATCCGCGCCGCGGATATTCAGCAGCCAGGCGATGCTGTCGGGCAGCGTAATGACAAAAGCACCGTCCGACACGTCTTTCGTCAATCGCGCCCGCTTGTCTGCATGCGCCTCGCCCGTCAACTCTAGCGGCTGCGCAAAGAATGGCGCGCTTGGCCGGGCAGGGCGGTTAGACCAAATCTGATCAACCATATTTTGCACCGCGCGCAGGGTAATCCCCGCCGCCGCCACATCCTTTGTCAGCGCTGCAACCTCGTCCACCGTATGCAGCCATGGGTCATAGGCAACAACGCCGCCCTGCGGCAGCTGTTTGATCAGCCAATCGGCCAGCGACGTTTGCGGCCAGTGCACCGGTGTGAACACATCCGCCACCTGATCGCGCACTTGCACCCGGTAGCGCCCGTCAATGAACACCCCGGCTACATCCGCCAACACCGCTGCAAAACCCGCCGATCCGGTGAATCCGGTCAGCCACGCCAGCCGCTCATCGCAGGCTGCGACATATTCGCCTTGATAGCGATCCGCCCGCGGCACCAGAAAACCGTCCACGCCAGCAGCAGCCATACCATCGCGCAAAGCCGCAAGCCGCCCCGGCCCCTGCGCCGGATCACTCGTCGCATCAAAGCTTTGAAACATCACGCCCGTCCTTCATTCATCTTGCCCGCACACGCCCGCCGGACGACATCGGCCCCGTCATCATCTTGCCAAAAATACTCCCGCCGGAGGCGCGCCAACACGCCAACCTCCGCCTCAGCGGACCTTGCGCAGGCCCAAGACACGCGCGCGTTTGCGCGGATCGCTGTCAAACAGACTGGCCAATTGCTCGGTCATCGCGCCGGCAAGCTGCTCGACGTCTGTGATCGTCACGGCGCGGCTGTAATAGCGGGTCACGTCATGGCCGATACCAATCGCCGCCAGCTCTACGCCTTTGCGCTTTTCGATCATCGCAATCACGTCGCGCAAATGCTTTTCCAGATAATTCGCAGGGTTCACCGACAGGGTGCTGTCGTCCACCGGCGCACCGTCTGAAATCACCATCAGCACCTTGCGCTGCTCGCCGCGGGCCATCATCCGGCGGTAGGCCCATTCCAGCGCCTCGCCGTCGATATTTTCCTTCAGCAGGCCTTCTTTCATCATCAGGCCCAGATTGGGCCGGGTCCGGCGCCATGGTGCGTCTGCGGATTTATAGACGATGTGGCGCAGATCGTTCAGGCGGCCCGGCGTCGCGGCGCGGCCGTCTTTCAGCCAAGCCTCGCGGGATTGGCCGCCTTTCCACGCTTTCGTGGTAAAGCCCAAAATCTCGACCTTCACGTCGCAGCGTTCCAGCGTACGGGCCATGACGTCGGCGCAGATCGCTGCGATGGAAATCGGGCGGCCCCGCATGGAGCCCGAGTTATCCAGCAGCAGCGTCACAACGGTATCGCGGAACTCGGTGTCTTTTTCGACCTTGAACGACAGCGGAGTTGTCGGGCTAGCCACAACCCGCGCAAGGCGGCCCGCGTCGAGGATGCCTTCCTCGCGGTCGAACTCCCAACTGCGGTTTTGCTTGGCTTGCAGGCGGCGTTGCAACTTGTTGGCAAGGCGCGACACAGCGCCCTTGAGCGGCTCTAGCTGCTGATCCAGATAGGCGCGCAGGCGTTCTAATTCGGCGGGCTCTGCCAGATCAGCAGCGCTGATTTCCTCATCAAACTCCGTCGTGAACACCTTATAGTCCGGGTCGGCATCCGACGCAGGTGCGGGCTGCGGCGGGTCCATCGGGGCCTCGCCTTCGGGCATCTCGGTCTCTTCGCCCATGTCGGAATCGGCGCTGTCGTCCATGCTGACCTGCGCTTGTGACGCGTCCTGCTGGTCCTCTTGCGCCTGCTCAGGGCTGGCTTCTGCCTCTTCGCCTTCGGCGTCATCGCCCGTGCTATCGGGCTGCTCTTCGTCCTCGTCGCCGCTTTCGGCCTCGTCATCCTGATCGTCGTCGGGCGCGTCGGGATCTTCGCCAAGCTGATCGCCATACCCCAGATCTGCGATGATCTGCCGCGCAAAGCGGGCAAAGGCTTTTTGATCGCTCAGCGTGTCTTTCAGACTTTCCAGCGTGCCGCCGGCCTGATCCTCGATAAAGCCGCGCCACAGGTTCATCACGTTATCTGCGCCGGGCGGCAAATCGCGGCCTGTGGCCAGATGCCGGATCAGATAGCCCGCAGCCGTCGCCAGCGGCGCATCGGCGCTGCTGGTGATTTGGTCGTAGCCTTTGCGCAGGGCCTCGTTGCCGATCTTGGCGTCGATATTGCCAGCGGTGCCGGGCATATATTGCGCGCCAACAGCCTCGATCCGGGCGGTTTCCATCGCGTCATAAATATCGCGCGCCATTTGCCCCGGCGGGGCATAGCGAGCGGCGGTTGCCGCGTCGTGAAACTTGTGCCGCAGCGCAAAGGCGTCGGCGGTGCCGCGCGCCAGCAGGACCTCTTGCCGGGACATGCGGCGACTGACCTGCGGCAGCCGAATGCTGTCCGCGGTCTGGCCCGCCGGATCGACGGAATAGCTAATCGTCAGCTCTGCATCATTGGCCAAGACTTTGGTCGCCTCGGCCAAGGCTTTTTTGAACGGATCGGCGGGGTTGTCTGATGGCTTGTTCATGGCATCGGTAAATCACTCTGTGCGGATAGGGGCAAGGTGGTGCGCGACGGTGATCTGTCCAGCGCGGTCGTCTTGCGTTGGTTTGCGCACATGTTCTGTGCCGTGGCGGCAATTGAGCCACGCGTGGGCGGGGTCAATTAAGAGGCAACCCAACGCAAGGATACCTTTCATGGCACAACTTCCCAATATCGCGATTATCATCGGTTCGACCCGCGACAGCCGTTTCGCTGACAAACCAGCCGCATGGATGCTGAAACAGGCCCAAGCGCGCGGCGACATGACCGTAGAACTGGTCGATCTGCGCGATTTCGATCTGCCCCTGTTCAACGAGATGGGCGGCAATAAATTCGTCCCCACCCAAGACCCCGCTGCACTGGCGTGGCAGGCGAAAATTGCGGAATTCGACGGCTATATTTTCGTCACCGCTGAATACAACCACTCGGTCACAGGTGCGCTGAAGAACGCGCTTGATCAGGCCTATGTCGAATGGAATCGCAAGCCGATGGGCGCGATTGGTTACGGCGGCCTTGGGGCTGCACGTGCGGTAGAGCATCTGCGCAACATCGCGGTAGAGCTTGAAATGGTCCCCGTGCGCGGCGCGGTTCATGTCGCGGGCGGCGATTTCATGTCGGTGCATCCGCTGGGCGCAAATGGTCCGATCGAAGATATCGAAGACCACTTGCTAGGCGGTGCCAAAGAACTGCTGAACGATATCGTTTGGTGGGCGAATGCCGCCAAAGCAGCCAAGGCTTAATGCCAATCAAAAAGGCCGGTCCGCGACGGACCGGCCTTTTAAATTTGTATCACCGACATTCAAGAGTGACCGGAATACGCCCGCCAAAGCCGCGATACACAGAGCTTGGCACAATCACATCGCGATCAGACCCCGCCGCCTGATAGACACGGTCAATGGCCGTAGCGCGGCATCCGGTTTCAATGCGGGCGGCTTTTTCAATATCAGCAATCGTGGCCAGCGGTGCGCTTGGGGCGACCATGGCAATCTTGCGGCTTTCAGGCACGGTGATTTGATAGGTCAACGCTGTCGGCGGGACAGGCGGGGGTGCGCAGCCAAACATCACCCCCGCCGATACAGCCGCGACCAGCAGACAAAATTTTCGCGAAAATTTTGGTGTTCCCGCATTTTCGCGAAACTTTGGCATTGTTAGCCCAAGCTCAGGCTTGCAGCGCTTTCGGGCAGTTCTTCGTCAAAGCAGCGCTGATAGAACTCTGCGACGGTCTGGCGTTCCAACTCGTCACATTTGTTCAGGAACGACAGGCGGAAGGCGTAGCCCACATCGTTGAAAATGCGTGCATTTTCCGCCCAAGCCAGCACGGTGCGCGGCGACATGACGGTCGACAGATCGCCGTTCATAAAGGCGGTGCGCGTCAGGTCGGCGACGGTGACCATCTGGGATATGATCTTGCGACCCTTGTCGTTGTTGTAATGCGGCGACTTGGACAGCACGATGGCCGCCTCTGCGTCGTGGGACAGATAGTTCAACGTGGCGACCAACGACCAACGATCCATCTGCGCTTGGTTGATCTGCTGCGTGCCGTGATACAGGCCCGTCGTGTCGCCAAGGCCGACCGTGTTAGCCGTTGCAAATAGGCGGAAGTATTTATGCGGCGTCAGGATCACGTTCTGATCCATCAGCGTCAGCTTGCCGTCGGCTTCCAGCACGCGCTGGATCACGAACATCACGTCGGCGCGGCCGGCGTCGTATTCGTCGAACACGATGGCGACAGGGTTGCGCAGCGCCCAAGGCAGGATGCCTTCGTGGAATTCGGTGACCTGCACGCCGTCTTTCAGCTTGATCGCATCTTTACCGATCAAATCGATCCGGCTGATGTGGCTATCAAGGTTCACACGCACGGCAGGCCAGTTCAGGCGCGCTGCGACCTGTTCGATATGCGTCGATTTGCCCGTGCCGTGATAGCCTTGGATCATGACGCGGCGGTTATAGCCAAAGCCTGCCAGAATCGCGAGCGTGGTGTCCGGGTCGAACTTATAAGTGCTGTCGATCTCTGGCACGCGGTCAGTGCGTTCCGCAAAGCCCTTAATCTTCATGTCGCTGTCGATGCCAAATACATCGCGGACTGAAATGTCCTCGGTCGGCGTTGCGTTGATGTCGGTCATGCCGTCGGCCATAAGAAGCTGCCTTTGTTGTCGCGGATCGCGTGAAATAAACGTCATTAGCTGGATGCAACATATCGCGGTGAATGCCAAGGGGAAGGGGTGCCACACCCTTTGCGCTGATATTGCGCAGTGCGCCGCGCCAACGTTGCCTTTTGCGCCAGATGCGCCACAGTAGTGCCAACAGAACGAAGAGCGAGTTCCAGATGACTAGTCTGACAGACATCGAGGATATGATTGCGCGCATGGCGATTGGTGACCGCGCTGCATTCGACGGGCTTTATGCCGCGACCTCGGCGAAACTATTCGGCGTATGCCTGCGTGTGTTGGGTAATCGGGCCGAAGCCGAAGATGCGCTGCAAGAAGCTTTCGTCAAGATTTGGCGCAATGCGGATCGCTACCGGGTCAATGGCCTTAGCCCGATGACGTGGCTGATTACCGTGACGCGGAACCATTCCGTTGACCGGGTGCGGGCGCGTAAATCCAAGATGAATGCCGGGATGGACGAGGCCGCAGATGTGGCCGACGCCGCGCCGGGACCAGAAGCGCTTGCTATCGCGGCCTCTGACCGGGGGCGGATCGTGGATTGCATGGCGCAGCTCGACCCTGACAAGGCAGGCGCCGTGCGCCGCGCCTATCTGGAAGGGGAAACCTATCAAGAGTTGGCGGATCATTACGATGTGCCGCTGAACACCGTTCGCACATGGCTGCGCCGCAGCCTGCTGAAGTTGAGAGAGTGTCTGTCCCATGACGGATGAGATTGAAAAAGAAGACGAATCCGCCCTGACCGCAGAATATATTCTGGGTCTGCTGTCGCCAGCAGAGGCGCAAGCCTATGAGGACGTGCTGAGCGTCGATCCGGATCTGCGTGCGGAATATGCCTTTCAAACCGACCGCATTGTCGCGCTGACCGACGATATCGCGCCCGTCACGCCGCCGCCGCATGTGCTAAAGCGCATCAAGGAAACGCTGTTCCATGAGGGGGCACCCGCCCGCAGCGGCACTGGGGTGCAGTCTTGGCTGCAGCGTCTTGGCCTGCTGCCCGCAATCGGCGGCGGCTTGCTGGCCGCGCTGGCTGTGTTGTGGATCGTCACGGCGATTGTACCGCCCAGCAGTGGTCCGGTCAGCGGTGCAACATATATCGCGCAAATCGCCTCGGCAGACGAAAGCCTTGTGGTGGATGCAAGCTACGACTCGGCGAACGGCAATCTGGTGGTGAACCGGGCCGTGGGCGATCCGCGCCCCGGCCGTGCGCTGGAATTGTGGCTGATCGCCGGGGACAACCCGCCGATATCGCTGGGCGTCTTGCCGACCGACCGTAGCGGCCGCGTGCCTGTATCGCCTGATCTGGCGCTGTCCCTTGCGGGCGGCACGCTTGCGATTTCGGACGAGCCGCTGGGCGGATCGCCAGAGGCAGGGCCGACGGGCGATGTCTTGGCCGTGGGCCAGATCGTCGACGCCTAAGACGCGATGTGACTGCAAACAAAAGGGGCCGCATCCACCGGGATGCGGCCCTTTTTGCATATCACAACCGATCACATCCGCGTGGGGAACGCAGAGAAAGGCTAGCGTGATGCAAACTCCTTCGAAACGATGCTGTCAGATCTTTAGGAGGACCGCCCATGAAACGCCGCCATTTCCTTTTGTCCGCCCTTGCCGCGAGTGCAGCCCCGATGGCGCTGCGGGCTGAAGCCTTTGAAGTGACGCGCACGGACGCCGAATGGCGGGCCATGCTGACGCAGACACAATACAATGTCATGCGCCGCGAAAGCACAGAGCCGCCCCGGTCCAGCCCATTGAACGCCAACAAAGCCGAAGGCACCTATCACTGCCGCGGCTGCGATCTGCCGCTGTATCCGTCATGGTCGAAATACGAAAGCGGCACCGGCTGGCCGAGCTTTTATTCGCCTCTTCCCAATGCCATAGCAACCAAGGTGGACAACAGGTCGTTCCAGACGCGCAACGAATTGCATTGCCGCCGCTGCGGCAGCCATCTGGGCCATATCTTTGGCGATGGGCCGAAACCTACGGGTCAGCGTCATTGTCTGAACGGCGTTAGCCTTGTGTTTCGCGCCGCCTAGGGCTGAATTCGGAAACGGTGTGTTGGTTATCGCACTCTTAACGCCACCTGCGTTAAATGGTAGCATCACAGGGTGACTTCCCTGACGGACAAAACCATGTTGAGCAGCCTGTTTTCAAACTTTAGCCCGACAGCGGGCGAAAAGCGGCTTTACGCTGCGGCCTTGGCCGTCAGCTTGGCTGGCGGCGTGGTCAGCTTTACGATTGTCTCGCAGATGGGTCATGATCAGGCGATGCTGCGCAGGCTAAGCGGCGCGGATTATTGGTTCGTGATTGCTGGCGTGCTGGGCAGCCTGTGCGCGCTGTTTGCGGGCCGGGACTGGCTGGGCCATGGCGGCGCGCTTGGCGTGCTAAAGCTGGTGGCAGGCATCCTTGCGATCACCTTTATGGGCACCATCATCGGCGGCACATTGGCGCTGCCATTTTATGGCACGATGTTCGGCCCGATGATGTTCTGTTTCACGGTGGCGGCGCATCCGGTGCTGGCGCTGATTTGGGTGAACGCCCTTGTCGTCGCACATCTGCTGATGACGGACTGGCGGCGCGAGCGGGACAGCATCTTTGCGCCGCTAAACCGCTCTGTCACTGTGGTAACCGCGCGCCAGCCACAGGCAGGCGCACGGCAGAATTGGCTCAATCCCAAGCGGGACCGCGAAAAGCGGCGCGCTTAGTCCTTTTCGCGGAAGTTGCGGCTGGCCTTGATCTGTTCCCAAGCCCAGACGACTTCGGCTAGCTGTTCTTCTTGGCTGCGATCGCCGCCGTTCATGTCTGGGTGCAGCACCTTGATCAGCGCCTTATAGCACTTGCGGATCTCGGTCTTGGCCATGTGATCCTTGGCGTCCAGAATCTCGACCGCGCGGCGTTCGGTGGGGGGCAGCTTGCGCGTGCCGCCGCCGTTCTTGCCGGGGTTGCGGGTCGCGTTCTCGCCCAGCACTTCATGCGGGTCGGTCACGCCCAGACGGGCCCAAGCGCGTTCTTCGACGGACCTTTTGATCGGCTTGGTGGGGCGTTCCCACGTCGCGCGGTCCTTTTCCATCTGCGCCATCAACTCTGCCTCTGACGTGCCGTCAAAGAAATTCCACTTCAGGTTATATTCGCGCACGTGGTCTTTGCAGAACCACCAGTATTCATCCACGGAGTCCGGTGATTTCGGCGCACGGTACTGCCCGGCCTCGTCGCACCCTTCATGATCGCAGATGCGGGTCGACGTTTCAGACGCACCCGACATACCCCGCCGCCCGCGCGGGTTCTTCTTCTTGCTGTTCGACACTGACATGTCAAAACCGAAGGGGTCTTTTTTATTCATGGGGATCGTCCCTTTCCGACTCGGAGTATGCACTCTAAACCTGTGGTTGGCAGATAGAAGAGGCAGGACAAAAATAATGGCACTTGACGACGAAATTCAGGCCGCGCTGGTGCGCGAATTGTCGCCGGAACACCTTGAGGTGATAAATGAGAGCCATCTTCACGCTGGTCACAGCGGCGACGACGGCTCTGGTGAAAGCCATTGGCAGTTGGTGATAGGCGCATCTGCGCTGGATGGTAAGTCCCGGATCGCCAAGCACCGCGCCATTCACGATGCCTTAGGTAAGGATATCATGGGCCGATTGCACGCGCTGGCGATCACAATTCGCTGATGGGTGGCTGATCAGCCCTTATGGGCTGGATCAGCTGCGCCAACACCCGGCGTCTTATCCGACTTGGGCTCTGCTGCGGTTGTTGCAGAGCCTGCAACCGGCATCGCCGCAGGCGCGGTGACGGCTGGCGCTGCGACCACAGGGGCGGTTGCTGCCTCAGCCCGCTTATCCTCGATCATGGGCGCAGGGGCAGGGGCCGCTTTCGCCTCGGGCTTGGCCCGGCGAAACACCATCATGTTTTGATAGACCGTCGCCTTGCCGAGCAAGCCTTCACGCTCTTCGGCGGGCAGGGTTTCGGTGCGCTGGTATTCCCAGCCCAGTGCGGCCTGCGTGTTCAGGGCGTTCGTCAGTGCCAGCGCATAGCGATCCTCTGCTGCGCGCAAGCCCTTCGCCTTTTCGCCGCGCTTCGGGGCGGGGACAACCTTATACTCGTAATGTACCATCGGGATTAAAGCCCCAGCTTTGCAGCGACCAGCGCGTTGACGGCAGCCGGATTGGCCTTGCCGCCGGTGGATTTCATGACTTGGCCGACGAACCAGCCCGCCAATTTTGGGTTCGCCTTGGCCTTTTCGACCTGCGCCGGGTTCGCGGCGATAATCTCGTCTACAGCCGCCTCGATCGCGCCGGTGTCTGTGACCTGCTCTAGCCCGTCGGTTTTCACGATCTCTTCGGGGTCGCGGTCTTGGGTATAGGCGATGTCAAAGACGTCCTTGGCGATCTTGCCGCTGATCGTTTCGGCCTTGATCAAGGCGACGATCTGCGCAAGGCGCGCGGCGGGGATCGGGCTTTCGGTGATGCCTTTGTCGCCGTCCTTTTTTAGGCGGCCGAACAATTCGTTGATGACCCAGTTGGCCGCCAGCTTGCCGTCGCCGCCGCCTTTGGCGACGTCCTCGAAATAAGCCGCGTTGGCGACGTCAGCCGTCAGCACCGATGCGTCATAATCCGACAGGCCAAAGCTGGCGATAAAGCGGGCCTTTTTGGCGTCCGGCAGTTCGGGCAGGTTGGCGGCGATGTCATCGACCCACGCCTGTTCGATTTCCAGCGGCAGCAGGTCAGGATCGGGGAAGTAGCGGTAATCGTGCGCTTCTTCCTTGGACCGCATGGACCGCGTTTCGTTCTTGTCTGGATCGTACAAACGCGTTTCCTGCACGACTGCGCCGCCATCCTCGATGATGGCGATCTGGCGGCGGGCCTCGACCTCGATCGCGGCTTGGATGAACCGCATAGAGTTCATGTTCTTGATTTCGCAGCGCGTGCCTAGATGGCTAAAGTCTTGCGTGGCCTGATATTTCTCGTAATCGCCGGGACGGCAGATGCTGACGTTCACGTCGGCGCGCAGGTTGCCGTTCTGCATGTTGCCATCGCAGGTGCCCAGATAGCGCATGATCTGGCGCAGCTTGGCGACAAAAGCAGCCGCCTCTTCTGGTCCGCGAATGTCAGGGCGCGACACGATTTCCATCAGCGCGACGCCGGTGCGGTTCAGGTCCACAAAGGACATCGTCGGGTCCATGTCGTGGATCGACTTGCCGGCATCCTGCTCTAGGTGAATGCGTTCAATCCGCACCAGACGCGCGGTGCCATCGCCCAGTTCAACCAGCACTTCGCCTTCGCCCACGATGGGGTGATACAACTGGCTGATCTGATAGCCCTGCGGCAGGTCAGGATAAAAGTAGTTCTTGCGATCAAACGCAGAGAACAGGTTGATCTCTGCCTTCAGGCCCAGACCCGTGCGCACAGCCTGCGCGACGCAAGCCTCGTTAATCACGGGCAGCATGCCGGGCATGCCTGCATCCACAAAGGCGACGTTGCTGTTTGGCTCGGCCCCGAACAGGGTCGATGCGCCGGAAAACAGCTTGGCCTTCGTGGCCACCTGCGCGTGGACTTCCAGACCGATCACCAGTTCCCAGTCGTGCTTTGCCCCGGCAATGACTTTGGGGGCAGGGGCGGCGTATTCAAGATCGAGCATGGCGGTCCTCATCTGTTGTTGCGCCCTTCTAGGCCAGCCAAAAGGGCGGAACAAGAGGCGGGGGACACCCGTTATGCCCGCAGAACGAAGCGAACCCCTTAAAGGAGAGCAACAATGACTGCGATTACCGAATCCAAGATCCTGATCATGGCCACCAACGGCTTTGAAGAGGTCGAACTGACCACCCCGCTAGAAAAGCTGCGCGAGGCCGGTGCCACCGTCCATGTCGCCACGCTGGACGGCGACAAGATCAAAGGCTGGGACCAGGACCACTGGTCCATCGACGTGCCCGGCGATCTGAAAATCGCTGATGTAAAAGTCGAAGACTACGATGCGATCGTCCTGCCGGGCGGCCAGATTAATCCTGACCTGCTGCGCGTCGAAGACGATGCCATCAACGTCATCAAGGGCTTCGTGAGCCACGGTAAAATCGTCGCTGCCATCTGCCACGCCCCGTGGCTGCTGATCGAGGCAGGCGTGGTCGAAGGGCGCGAGATGACGTCCTTTAAATCCATCCGCACCGACCTGAAAAACGCTGGCGCGACCGTCGTGGACAAAGAGGTCGCAATTTCCAACGGCATCATCACCAGCCGCAATCCGGACGATCTGGACGCCTTTGTCGCCAAGATCATCGAGGAAGTGAAAGAAGGCGATCACAAGCGCAAAGCCGCCTGATCGGACGTGGGCAAAGGGGCGCTGGTGTCGGCGCCCCTTCGCTGCATGGGAAGGCGCGGGTTAAAAAACCCTTGCCCCTGATCCCCCGCGCAGGGCAAGTTCGCCGCCATGCGCCTGAAAGCCATCATTCTGGGGGGAGTGATTGCAGTTCTGAGCGCCACATCTGTGGCTGCCGAACTGCCGATCCGTCCCCAATCTCGCCTAGATGCCGCTGCCGCGCGCGCCGAGGCTGAAATAGTGCGGCGCACCTCATTTCGCCCTGTCGCCAGGCCAGCCCACATGATCCGGTATCCGGTGACCGTCATTCAGGGTGCACCATCCGTGCGTCCGCAGGCGCGGCCCAACTTTGTGCCGCGCACCAGATGGGGCAAAGGCGCGCAAGCAAACGCTTGGGCGCGGGCCACGATGTCGGCGGTTGCGGCGCAGGGACTCGATTCGGTTGTGCCCCGCGATATCGAAACATGGTGCCCCGCCTATGCCGAAAACAGCCCGACCCTGCGCCGGGCGTTCTGGGTCGGCATGATGTCGGCGCTCTCCAAGCACGAAAGCACCTATAATCCGCAGGCCGTTGGCGGCGGCGGGCTTTGGTATGGGTTGCTGCAGATTTTGCCCGCAACGGCACGCGGCTATGGCTGCCGGGCGACGACAGGGGCAGGGCTGCAAAACCCGATCGACAACCTGTCCTGCGCCGCCCGCATTATGGGCCGCACAGTCAAACGCGACCGCGCCGTCGCTCTGCACGATGGCCGCTGGCGCGGCGTCGCAGCCGACTGGGGCCCGATGAGCAATCGTGCAAAAGTGGCAGAAATGTCGGCATGGACGCGCAAACAAGACTATTGTGTCGTCCGCGAACGCCAGCGTCCGGTCCTGCGCCCCGCCACCTTAATGGCAGGACGCGAGAGCGCTACAGTTTCAACAATGGGCGACGGGTCATCCGAATAAGGTTCACCGTCGGCGCATCAATCCCGCCAAGCGCCAGCGTCGCCTTTTTCAGCATCTCAATCCCCTCTTCCGACGATTTCGGCAGGGCAGAGGCCTGAATAGGCTCGCCAACCGTCACGCGGTACGGCTGGCGATCCTTGTTCAGGGTTTCGTGAAACAGGGTCACGTCGCGCAGGGTCGGGTGGATCATGTCGAACATGTAAAACAACGCCGAATTACGCGCCTGCACGTTGATCGGGATCACCGGCAGATCAAACTTGCGCGCCAGCATCGCAGCGGACGCCATCCAAGGCCGCTCGTGCAGCTTGAACCCGCGCCGCTTGGCCAACCGGCCAGAGGGGAAGATCACGCCAAGGCGGCCTGCTTCGGTCGCGGTGCGCACATAATCCAGCGTGTTGCGGGTCTTTTCCCGCGTCCGCTTGTCCATGCGCCACTCGACCGGGCAAATCATATCCTCCATCTGCGGCATGACGCGCAGGATGTCGGAGTTGGCGAAAAAGTAGACGTCGGGCCGCGTGCGGGCGATCAGGTGGTGCAAGATGATGCCGTCGGCGATCCCAGTGGGATGGTTCGCCACGACAATCGCCGGCCCGTGCAGCGGCAGGTTCGACAGGCCCGACACTTCAACATGCTTGGCCAGCAATTCGCCCATGTGCCCCATGATCTGGTTGGACGGTGCATCACGCATACCCTGCGCAATATCGACGGTTTTGTCGTAAGCGAGGGCCAAATGCATTAGCCCGCGCACATAGCGCATCCCGGGCCAGGATTTGTACATCCACGGCGCACGTTCGACGATCAATGGATCAATACGGTCCTTCATACGCACTAAATGCCCCGGCAGCGGTAACGGTTCCATGACATTTACGGTTTTTTCACCGTTTCGCCAAGTCGCCTATGACAAAAGGCGTGTTACCATTTCTGACGTGTCGCGCGACAGGCCCGGCGTGTCCTTGATCCGTGTCAATGCGCTGCGCATTTTTGCACGCCGCGCGTCATCCCAGCGGCGCATGCTGTCAAAGCCCGCGACCATCCGCGCTGTCGTTTGCGGATTGACCGGATCTAGCTTGATCAGCCAGTCGGCAACAAAGTCGTATCCCGCGCCGTCCGCCCGGTGAAAGCCCGCCTGATTCCCCGTGAGCGCCCCAATGACAGAGCGGAAGCGATTCGGGTTTTTCCACTCAAAGTCAGGATGCTGCGTCAGGCGGGTGGCCACAGCGACTGCGTCCTGCGGTTGCGCAGCGCTGACCTGCACGGCAAACCATTTATTCAGGACCAAGCGGTCATGATGCCACTGATCATAAAACGCCTGCGCGGCGGCGTCGCCCGCACCATGCGCCAGCAGGATCGACAGGGCCGACAACTGCTGGGTCATATTGTCGGCGGTGTCGAACTGCGCCTGCGCGGCGGTGCCTTTGTCAGCCCATGTCAGCAGCGACAGCAGGCTGTTCGACAGCGCGCGCCGCCCGCCTTGATCCGCGTCAGGGGCAAAGGGCGCGTCGATGCGCACGGAGCCCTGGACGGCGGGTATATCCGTGGCCAAAGCCTCGGCCAGTTGGCGCTGCGCCTTGCGGCGGGTCTGGTGGATTGCATCTGGGTCGGGTGTTTGGCCTTGGCCCGCCAAGGCAATGGCCAAATCCGCCTCTGACGGCATCGCTAGCAGCAGGGCGCGCATCGCTGGATCAAGGGTGCTATCCGTCAAGGCAGCCCGCAAGCCGTTGATATAACCCGCATCCAGATCACCGCCATTTGCGATCATATCGAGCAGGACTGCCCGCGCTAAGGATCGGCCCGCGTCCCAGCGGTTGAACGGGTCGGTGTCGTGGGTCAGCAGAAAGGCTTGCTCTGCCTGCGTGACGTCCCGTTCAATGATCACGGGGGCCGAGAAGTCGCGCAGGATCGATGGCACAGGTTTGCTGGCCAGCCCGTCAAAGGTAAAGGTCTGCTGCGTCTCGGTCAGCTCTAGCAAGGTGGTCGCCACCACCTCTGCGCCGGTGTCATTCAGCAGGCCAACGGCGACGGGAATGTGCAGCGGCAGCTTGTCCGTCTGGCCGGGCGTGTCGGGGGTTTGTTGTGCGATATGAAGGATGTATGTGCCGTTCTTAAAGTCATCTGTTACCGTCAGGCGCGGTGTGCCTGCCTGCGCGTACCAACGTTTGAACTGCGTCAGGTCGCGGCCCGTGGCATCTGTGAACGCGGCCAACCAATCCTCTATCGTGGCGGCCTGGCCGTCGTGGCGGGTGAAGTACAAATCTAGCGCGGCGCGGTAGCCATCGTCGCCCACAAGGCGTTTGAGCATCCCCACCAGCTCTGCGCCCTTTTCATAGACGGTGACGGTGTAGAAGTTGTTGATCTCGACAAAGCTTTCGGGACGCACGGGGTGGGCCAATGGGCCTGCGTCCTCTTGGAACTGGCGGTTGCGCATGACCAGCGCATCCTCGATCCGCTTCACAGCGTGGCCGTGCAAGTCGCCCGTAAAGGACTGATCGCGGAACACGGTCAGCCCCTCTTTCAAACACAGCTGGAACCAGTCGCGGCAGGTGATCCGGTTGCCGGTCCAGTTGTGAAAATACTCGTGGGCGATGATCGCCTCGACCCGCTGAAAGTCGGCGTCGGTTGATGTGCTTTGCTTTGCCAAAACTGCGCTAGAGTTGAAAATGTTCAACCCTTTGTTCTCCATAGCGCCCATATTGAAGTCGTCGACGGCAACAATGTTGAAAATGTCCAAGTCATAGGCGCGGCCATAGACCTGCTCATCCCAGACCATCGACCGCTTGAGCGCGCCCATACCGAAGGCGCATTTGTCCAGATCGGCGGCGCGGACCCAGATGTTCAATTCAACGTCGCGGCCTTCCATCGTGGTAAAGCTGTCGTTGTGTGCGACCAGATCGCCCGCCACCAGCGCGAACAAATAGGCCGGTTTCGGCCACGGATCGTGCCATTCCGCCCAGCCTGCGCCAGAGGCGGTGGCGTTGCCGTTGGACAGCAGCACCGGCAGGTCGCTTTCGATGCGCGCGGTAAAGACGCCCATCACGTCGGGGCGGTCGGGGTAGTAGGTGATCTTGCGAAAGCCTTCGGCCTCGCACTGGGTGCAATACATGCCGTTCGACATATAGAGCCCTTCGAGGGCTGTGTTTTTCACCGGCGCGATCTCGACCTCTGCCTCCCATATGAACGCACCGTCTGGCACGTCGCAGGTCAGACCTGCGGCGGTCAGATCGGGGGACACGGCCACGCCGTCGATGGCGGCGCTGATCAATGTCAGCTCTTCGCCATGCAGCATAAAGGGCTGGGCAGGCGCATCCGGGTTCGGCGTAAATGCGATGCGCGAGATCACGCGCGTGGCCTCTGGCGCGAGCTTAAATGTCAGATTCACACTTTCCACATGCCAACCGGGCGCCATGTAATTGGATAGAAAAATCGTTTGCGGCGCTGCGGTGTTCATAATGGTGACCTTTTCGGAGGCGGAACTGTCCGCTTTGGCGGGACGTTATGAAGTTGGCAAAGCGGCTGCAACCACTGGCCTTGCGTTAACGAATGGAGATTACGATGTCGGCACCGAATACTGATCTGGATAAGCAGGAAAAGAAACATCGCGGCCCGATGCGCGGCATGGCGGGCGTCGTCGTCTTTGCATTGCTGCTGCTGGTGGGCTTGATGATCTGGACAACCAGCAACGGCACGTCGCCCGAAGGCGCGGACACGCAGATCGACGGCCGCACGGGCGCAGAAGTCCCAGCCGAGCCGCAGGTCGAAACCGCGCCGGCAAGCAACTAAACGGCAAGGACAGCAATCATGGCGCGGATGCGCAAAAAGGCAGATCTGCCGGTTAAGACCTGCACAGTCTGCGGCAGGCCCTTCACTTGGCGCAAATCTTGGGCCAAGGTCTGGGACGAGGTGCGCTATTGCTCTGACAAATGCCGGGCGGCGCGGGGGAAATCCTCGACCGCTTAGCGTAGCGACATGCTAAATTGGTCAGGATTTTTTACCACATCTGGACAGAGCGTCCGCAATCCTCTAGCAAATATGCAAATCGAACGGAGGATCGTGTGATGACTGGACGGATCAATAAAGCTGGGCTGCAAGTCGCGCCGGTACTGGTGGATTTTATCGAAACGCAAGCGCTGCCCGGTACGGGTGTGGACGCCGATGCGTTTTGGACTGGGTTTGCCGATTTGGTGAACACGATGGGCCCGCGCGGCCGCGATCTGCTGGCCCAGCGTGAAGAGCTTCAGGCCAAGATTGATGCCTGGCATTTTGAACACCGCGGCCAGACGTTTGATGCCGCAGCTTACCGCGCCTTCCTGTCAGACATCGGCTATCTGGTGCCCGAAGGCCCCGATTTCGCGATTGAGACAACGTCGGTCGATCCCGAGATCGCCGATCTGCCCGGCCCGCAGTTGGTTGTGCCAATCATGAACGCCCGCTTTGCGCTGAACGCGGCGAACGCCCGCTGGGGCAGCCTGTATGACGCGCTGTATGGCACCGATGCGCTGGGCGACCTGCCACAGGGCAAGGGTTACAATGCAGAGCGCGGCGCCCGCGCGATTGCTTGGGGCCGTGCGCATCTGGATAAGGTCGCGCCGCTGGCCGATGGCTCTTGGGCCGATATCGACAGCCTGAACGTGACCGACGGCATGTTGTCGCCGCAGCTAGAGGATCAAGGCCAGTTCGCAGGCTCGATCGGGCACGGCGATGCGCTGACAGTTTTGTTGCGCGTCAATGGTTTGCTGATCGAAATTGAAGTAGATCCGAAGTCGCAAATCGGCGCGCAGGACAAGGCCGGGATCAGCGATATCCGCTTTGAATCCGCGCTGTCCGCGATCATGGATTGCGAAGATTCCGTCGCCGCCGTCGACGCGGACGACAAGGTGCTGGCCTATGCCAACTGGCTGGGCCTGATGCGCGGCGACCTGACCGAAGAGGTCAGCAAGGGCGACAAGACATTTACCCGCGCCCTGCACGGCGACCGTACCTTTACCACGTCCGAAGGCCATGACCTGACGGTCAAAGGCCGTTCGCTGATGTTGATCCGCAACGTGGGTCACTTGATGACGAACCCCGCCGTTCTGGACAGTGACGGGCGTGAGGTCGGCGAAGGCTTGATGGACGCGATGTTCACCGTGATGATCGCGATGCACGATTTGCAGAAGACATCCGGCATCCGCAATTCCGTGGCCGGGTCGGTCTATGTGGTGAAGCCCAAGATGCACGGCCCCGAAGAAGTCGCCTTTGCAGACGACATCTTTACCGCTGTGGAACGGGTGCTGAACCTACCGGAAAACACCGTCAAGCTGGGCATCATGGACGAGGAACGCCGCACATCGGTGAACCTAAAAGAATGTATCCGCGCGGCCAAGCACCGCGTGGCCTTTATCAACACAGGCTTCCTTGACCGGACCGGCGACGAGATTCACACCAGCATCGAAGCGGGCCCGATGATCCCCAAAGGCGAGATGAAGAACGCGCCTTGGATTAAGTCCTACGAGGATCGCAACGTCGATATCGGTCTGGCCTGCGGATTGCAGGGCCGCGCGCAGATTGGCAAGGGCATGTGGGCCATGCCGGACCTGATGGAGCGGATGCTGGTCGAAAAGACCAACCACCCGAACGCCGGCGCAAACTGCGCTTGGGTGCCATCGCCGACGGCGGCGACGCTGCATGCCAGCCACTATCACCAGATTGACGTGCTTGCGCGCCAAGAAGAGCTGAAAGCAGGCGGGCCGCGCGGCACGCTGGAAGACTTGTTGACGATCCCCGTCGCCAACGGTCAGAACTGGTCCGAGGACCAGATCACCGCAGAACTGGAAAACAACGCGCAGGGTATTCTGGGCTATGTTGTGCGCTGGGTCGATCAGGGCGTTGGCTGTTCCAAGGTGCCTGACATCCACAACGTTCAACTGATGGAAGACCGCGCCACCTGCCGGATTTCCGCGCAGGCGCTGGCGAACTGGCTGCTGCACGGTGTGATGACCGAGGCGCGCATGATGGAGGTCATGAAGAAAATGGCCGCTGTCGTGGACGATCAGAACAAGGGCGACGCCGCGTATACGCTAATGGCACCCGCGTTTTCTGGCCCCGCATTCAAGGCCGCTTGCGATCTGGTGTTTGAAGGCCGCACGCAGCCATCTGGCTATACCGAACCCATGCTTCACGACTGGCGTCTTGTCGCCAAAGCTAACGCATAAAAGGAATTGACTATGACACAGATCACCGCCGCACAGGCCCGCACGATTATCGAAGTCGCGATGAAAACCGGCGCAGACAAAGGCTTTAAGCCGTTGTCCGTCGTCATTTTGGACGCTGGGGGCCACGTCAAAGCGTTCGAGCGGGCCGATGGCGCGGCACCTGGCCGCTATGGTATCGCGCATGGCAAAGCTTACGGCGCAGTCATGCTGGGCATGCCCGGCAGCGCACAGATGGCCCGCGCCGAGGCGCAGCCGTATTTCATGGCCGCTGTGAACGGCGTGTATGGCGGGCAGGTCGTGCCAGTGCCGGGCGGCGTGTTGGTCAAGGCAGACGGCGTTGTGATCGGCGCTGTTGGCGTGACTGGCGACACCTCTGACAATGACGTTGTGGCCGCTATGGCTGGGCTAGAGGCCGCTGGCCTGACCGGCGAGGCGTAAATTGCTGCTGAATTAAGCAGGCGCTTACGCTTTGGGCGCATAAAATCGGTATCGGCAGCGTTTTTGCTGCCGGTGCCCTGACGCAGGGGTTGCTGTGCAGACACTGACCTATGCAATCTGGGGGCAAGCGGCTAGGTAAGCCGTGTATTCCTTACAGGAGCCTACATCTTGTCCCGTCCCGTTATTGGTATCATTGGCAACTCTCACCTGATCAACGACAGCTATTTGGTCCAGGCGGCAGGTGATATGAACATGCAAGCCGTGCGCGAGGTTTGCGATGCGCTGCCGCTGATTGTGCCTGCTGACCCCGACATGGTTGATATTAACGATCTGCTATGTGCCTGCGATGGTTTCATCTTTCCGGGCGGGCGGCCCAATGTGCATCCCGAAGAATACGGCGAAGACGCAACCCCAGCCCATGGTGATTTCGACAGAGGCCGCGACCGCGTAGCCCTGCCGCTGATCCGCGCTTGCGTCGCGGCGGCTGTGCCGATCCTTGGCATCTGCCGGGGCTTTCAGGAAATCAACGTCGCCTTTGGCGGTTCTCTGTATCCCGAAATTCGCGATCTGCCGGGGCGGGATAATCACCGCATGCCGCCTGACGGGACGATCGAGGAAAAGTTTGCCATGCGGCACACCATCACCTTTACCGATGGCGGCGTATTCCACCGCCTGATGGGCAAGCGCGAGGTGATGACAAATTCGCTGCACGGGCAGGGGATCAAGGTCGCGGGACCCCGTGTCGTGATCGATGGCACCGCCCCTGATTCGACACCAGAGGCGATCCATATCGCCGACGCGCCCGGCTTTGCGCTGGGCGTGCAGTGGCATCCCGAATATCAGGCTGGCCTTGATATGGTGTCGCGTCCCCTGTTCGAGGCGTTCGGCCAAGCCGCTGCCGCGCATGCAGTTGGCAAGCGCGCGCCAATGCGCAAATCCGCCTGATTCCAAACGTTTACCTGGCTACAGAATCCAAACGCCCGGTGTGCTGGCAGGCACACCGGGCGGGATACGCGCCGCACCGTCATCAAGCAGACTGACGGGGCGCACATTTGCCTGCGGGCGTTACACCCGCAGCAGCTCTGCCTCGTGCCGTTTCAGGCAGCGCCGGGCAGTATCGCCGTACTGTGTCACGTCAGAGCGTAATTGCGGGAAAATAGCAAACAGCTCTTCACGGGCGGCGTCATGGATGGCGTCCATGCCCAGCGATCCAGGGTGGAAGCTTTCGGTGGCCGCACCCTCTGCAAAGACGATTTCGTGCTGGTCGAACATCATGTGGATATAGGTGACCTCGTGGCCCTCGTCGCGGGTGACGGCCAAGTTGTCCACCAGATGCTTGGCGGGGACCAAGACTTCGGTTTCGCCAAACAGCAGCTCTGCGCGGTAGCCTTGGAACAGCATCCGGTGTTGAGGCGACACGATTAAGTCACGCTCTTGCCCGATGATGACACCGGGGCGGATGCGCACGGGGGCAAAGCGGCCCTGCGCAGACACGGTGCGCGACTGGATCCAGCGGATCGGCTGAAGCCCGTGGTCGCGGGTCATCACCAGATCACCAACCTGCAGGGTCGCGATATCGCGTGCGCCCATCGGGGTGGCGATCAGCGTGCCGGGGGTAAAGCAGATGATGTTTTCGATATTGTCAAAGGTCAGCAGGCTGCCGTCGTCAAGCTGCACTGTGCCAGAGGTTTTCGCCTCGTTCGAATAGATCAGCGTGGACAGATCCGCGCCCGTGCCCAGCTGCAACGTATCGCCCACGGTGCCGTTCGCGCCGCCGTCGATATAGATGTTAGCCGGATCGCCGTCGGGATCGGTGGTCAGGACAAAGGTGTCGTCGCCGCTGCCGTCAACGCGAGTGTCACCGTAAGCGACGTCGCCGCGGCCAAAGGTGACCGTGTCATTGCCAGCGCCGCCATAGATGGTGTCAGCACCCGCGCCGCCGTCGATGATGTCATCACCACCGCCGCCATACAGCGTATCGTCGCCCGCGCCGCCAGCCAGCACGTCGTGACCAACCTCGCCATACAGCGTGTCATTGCCAGCGCCGCCGTCCAGCGTGTCATTGCCGCTGCCGCCATAGACTTCGTCGTCGCCATTGCCTGCGATGACAGTGTCATTGCCGTCGCCTGCGATGATCAGGTCGTCGTTGCCGGTGTCGCCGGGCAGGATGGCGTCGTTGGCGTCAACGCGGTCACCGTCGGTGTCGCCGATATAGGTGTTGTCGATCAGGTCGTCGCCAGCGGTGCCGGTGACGGTGCCGTCGGACATTGGGATGCCCATAGCGTTCATGTAGAACGGGTTGGCGGCGTCAGTGGGGGACACGCCTGACAGCAGGACGGTTTCGCCGTTCGGAAAGCTTAGCAGCGCATTGCCATTGCCGTCATCGCTGACGACGACGTCGTTGACATTGACCGGATCGCCGCCTGCGTCGTGCAGGTCGCTGACATCCAACTGGTCGCGGCCTGTGAAACTGCCGTCAGGGTTGGTGATCGGTGCTTCGAACGCCGAGACGATATCGTTGCCGCTGCCGTCTTGCAGCACGACGGTGTCGATCGCGCCATCATCAAGGCCCAGATCAAGCGTGTCGTTGCCTGCGCCCGCGTTAATACGGTCCGCGCCAGCGCCGCTTAGGATCGTGTCGTCGCCAGTGCTGCCGGTGATGGTGTCAGCGCCGCTGCCGGTGATGACGGTTTCAATTTCGCTAAAGGTCGCGGTGTTGACGCCGTCGGTCAGGGTGCCAGCCTCTGGGCCGGACAGGGTGACGGTCAGGTTTTCGGTCAGCGCGCTGGCATCCAGCACGTCGCCTGACGTCTCGCCCGCTTCGCCGCCGGTGATGGTGTCGTTGCCGAAACCGCCGAACAGTTTGAACACGTCGTCGCCCGCGCCAAGGTCGACAACGTCGTCGCCTTCGCCGCCAAAGACCGTGTCGTTGCCGGAGCCGAGAAAGAAATTCTCGATCTGATCAAAGGTGACGATGTTATTGTTGTCGGGATCGGCATCCGCAAAGCTGGCGGTATCGGTCAGCGTGCCCCGCTCTGGTCCGGACAGGTCAAGGACCAGATCAGCCGTGACAGCGCTGGCGTCCAGCACGTCGCCGGTGACTTCGCCGTCTTCGCCGCCGTAGATGAAGTCATCGCTCCACCCGTCGGCCACGACAAAGGTGTCATCGCCCGATCCGCCAAAGATATCATCCCAGCCGCCGCCGCCGACAAAGGTGTCGTTCGAACCTGCGCCGCCAAGATCGTAAATCTTATCGTAGCCGTCGCCGCCATAAACGGTGCTGCCGGTGGTCGATCCATTGGCGGTTTCGATTGTGTCGTCGCCGTCGCCGCCATACAGCTCGTCGCCTTCGGTGTAGACCTCGTTATCCAGGACAGAGCCGCCCCCGATAAAGTCGTCGCCCGCGCCGCCATAGATCGTGTCGGTGCCTGCGTCGCCGGATACGGTGTCGTTGCCGTCGCCTGCATAGACGGTATCATTGCCCGCGCCTGCGACGATCAGGTCGTCATTGCCTGCGGTATCTGGCAGAATCGCGTCGTTGTTATCGACTGTATCGCCGTCGCCATCTGTATAGCCTGCGCCGATAATATCGTCGCCAGCGGTGCCGCTTACTGTACCATCTGGCATCGGGATCCCCATCGCGTTCAAAAAGAATTCGTTACTTGCATCTGCGGGGCTGATGCCTTGCAGGGTCAGGCTTTCGCCGTTTGGAAAGCTAAGGACCGCATTCCCTGCGCCGTCGTCGCTGATGATGACGTCGCGCGTGTTGACCGGATCGCCGCCTGCATCAAACAGGGCGGTGACGTCCAACTGGTCGTGGCCGACAAAGCCGCCAAACCCGTCAGAGGTCGGCGCTTCGAAGCCGGACACAAGGTCGTCGCCAAAGCCGTCCTGCAGGATCAGCGTATCGACGGCGTTGTCGCCCGCGCCCACGTCGATGGTGTCGTTGCCAGCGCCTGCGTTGATGACGTCTGCGCCTGCGCCGCTGGCGATGGTTTGATCGCCCGCGCCTGCGGTGATGGTGTCATCGCCGCTGCCGGTCGCGATACGTTCGATCTGGGTGAATTTCGTGGTGCCATCGGCGTTGTTCAGAACGCCTGCCTCGGTCCCGGTGAAGGTCACGGTGGTATTCGCGGTCAGGCCCTATCCATCCAGCAGATCGCCTGCGGACTCGCCGGTTTCGCCGCCGGTGACTTCGTCATCGCCCGTGCTGATGACAAAGCTGTCGTCGCCCGCGCCGCCATACAGCACGTCATTGCCGCTGCCGCCGTTCAGGGTGTCGTTGCCGGCCTCGCCGTAAATCGTATCGTTGCCCGCGCCGCCCGACAGGGTGTCGTTCCCGGTGCCGCCATAGACGCGGTCATTCCCTTCGCCAGCCAGCACCGAGTCGTTGCCCGCGCCAGCCTCGATCAGGTCGTCGTTGGCTGCGTCGCCTGCAAGGATCGCATCGTTGCCATCCACGCGGTCGCCGTCGCGGTCTGTGTAGCCGGGGGCGATGACGTCATCGCCAGCGGTGCCGCTGACAGTACCGTCGGACATGGGGATACCGATAGCGGTCAAGAACTGCTCATTCGCGGCAACCGTTGGGGACACGCCTTGCAGCACGACTGCTTCGCCATTGGGGAAGGTCAGGACCGCGTTGCCGTTGCCGTCGTCGCTAACGATAACGTCGCGGGTGTTGACCGGATCGCCGATGGCGTCGTGCAGGTTGGTGACGTCCAGCTTGTCGATCGACGTGTAGCTGCCGTCTGGATTGGCGACGACGGTATCCATTGCGGTGATGGTGTCGCGGCCAGAGCCGTCGCGCAGCACTAGCACGTCGGCTGCGCCGTCATTACCAAGGCTGATCGTGTCATTGCCTGCGCCGCCCTCGACACGGTCAGCGCCGATGCCCGCGGTGATCGTGTCGTTGCCGCTGCCGCCGATGATGCTGTCGTTGCCCGCGCCGGTGTCGACGTTGATGCCGGTGGTGGCCGCGCTGGCGTTCACTGTGTCGGCGTTGGCGGTCGTCACCACACGCTCGATCTGGGAAAACGTCGCGGTGGCGCCCGTGGTGCCAAAGGTGGCGGTGCCAGCCTCTGCCCCGGTGTAGGTGACATTGACGCCAGCGGTAGCGGTTGCGTTGGTCAGGTTCAGCGTGTCGATATCGCCGTTGCCGACGTCTTCGCCGCCGATGACGATGTTCTGGTTGTGATCGTCGGCCACGTTAAACACGTCGCTGCCGGTGCCGCCGTCCAGTGTGTCAGAGCCTGCGCCCCCGGACAGCGTGTCATCGCCAGCGCCGCCCAGCAGCGTGTCGTTGCCTGCGTCGCCGAACAGGACGTCGCTTTCAACGCCGCCTTCGATGTAATCATTGCCCGCGCCGCCGAACAGCGTATCGGTGCCAACGCCGCCATACAGGCTGTCGTTGCCTTCACCGCCGTAGAGCGTGTCGTTGCCGTCGTCGCCGTTCATCACGTCGTTGCCGATGCCGCCGGACAGGGTGTCATTGCCCGCGCCGCCCAGCAAAGTGTCGTCGCCTGCGTCGCCGTTCAGGATATCGTTGCCCGCACCGCCATCGAGGTAATCGTTACCTTCGCCGCCATAAAGCGTGTCATTGCCGTCGCCGCCAAACAGGCGGTCTGTGCCATCATCGCCGAACAGCGTATCGTTGCCCGGATCGCCGTTCAGCACGTCATTACCAAGGCCGCCGGACAGGGTGTCATTGCCAGCGCCGCCAAACAACGTGTCGTCGCCTGCGTCGCCGCTGAGGCTGTCTTCGCCAAGGCCGCCGTCAAGGTAGTCGTTGCCGTTGCCGCCGAACAAGATGTCCTCTGCGTCGCCGCCATACAGGCTGTCGGTGCCGTCACCGCCATAAAGCGTGTCGTTGCCCGCATCGCCGTTCAGCACATCATTGCCAAGACCGCCCGTCAGCGTGTCCGCGCCGTTGCCACCGTTCAGTGTGTCGTTGCCAGCGCCGCCATCAAGGGCGTCGTTGCCTTCACCGCCGTTCAGGGTGTCGTTGCCGTTGCCGCCATACAGAAAATCGTTGCCGTCAGCGCCGTTCAGGATGTCGTTGCCATCGTCGCCATAAAGCGTGTCGACGCCCAAGCCGCCAGAGATGCTGTCATTGCCGCCGCCGCCAAAGATCAGGTCGTCGCCGGTGCCGCCGTCGATGGTATCGTCGCCCGCCGTCGGCACGATCGAGGTGTAGCGCATGTCGCTGATCCACAGCGCTTGCCCAACAGTGCCGGCGTTGGAATAGACGATCTGAATGCTGGCAACGGGGCCTGCAATCGTGACGCCAACTGCGCCATCCGCTGTATTTGCGCTGTCGCTGGTGGACCCTGCGGTGATCGTGCTGCCAGACACCGTATCGTTGCCGTAGGGGGTAAATGTGACCGGGACAGCGTTGCCGTTGGCGTCAAAGGCCAGCACGGTTACAACGTCTTGCCAGCCGCCTGTGTCGATGTCGTTGATCACAAACTGCACGTTCGACACAGAGTCGGACACGCCGCTGGCGGGGTCTGCGGCAAAGTCGATTGTGGCCGTCACGTTGGGACCAGCATCGCCCGTCAGATACAGCGAAGAGTTGGTGGCAAGGCCGGTCGTGCCTGCATAAGTTGTCGTGCTTGATGTCTCGATCGCGGTATTACCGCCGTCGTTCTGAAACGAGACAGAGACGTGAATATTGCCGGTGTCCTGCGTAAAGCCGTTCAGCACATTGGTGCCGGCCGCGCCTTGGCCAATCCAGCTCAGCGTTTCTGTCGTGGCGGTCGCCGTGGCGACATCGTCGCCATAGATCACGTCATTGCCGTCGCCGCCCAGAATGCTGTCGTTGCCAGCCTCGCCGTAGATGGTGTCATCGCCTGCGCCTGCGTCGATGGTGTCGTTGCTGTCGCCGCCATAGATCCGGTCGTTGCCAGCGCCCGAAGTGATGCTGTCCCGGCCTGCGCCGCCAAAGATTGTGTCGGCACCGCTGCCCGCATAAAGGGTGTCGGCACCCGCGCCGCCATAGCCGATGTTGTTACCTTCGCCCAAGGCGATGGTGTCGCTGCCAGACCCGCCGTAAACGGTATCATTGCCGAGGCCACCGTCGATTTTATCGCTGCCCATGCCGCCAAACAGCACATCGTCGCCGTCACCGCCGCCGATCACATCGTTGCCAGACCCGCCGTAAGCGGTGTCGTTGCCGAGGCCACCTTCAATATTGTCGTTGCCCATGCCGCCAAACAGCATGTCGCTGCCGTCGCCGCCATTGATCGAGTCGTCGCCCGCGTCGCCATAGATCGTGTCGTTGCCGAGGCCACCGTCGATACTGTCATTGCCCGTGCCGCCAAATAGCACGTCGGTCCCGTCGCCGCCGTAGATCGAGTCGTTACCCGCGCCGCCATAGATGGTGTCGTTGCCGGTGCCGCCATAGATGAAATCGTTGCCGCCGCCTGCTGTGATGGTGTCGTTGCCTGCGCCGCCATAAACGACGTCAGCGCGTTCGGTCCCATTCAGGTTTGTATCATCGCCTGCGGTGCCGGAATACACTCCGACATCGGGCGCGGTGACGACCGTGACCGCTGTCAGGTTCGTTGGAAACGGGGTGTTTGGCGCGAATTGCACATTGCCGTTGGTATCGACGTAATAGGTTCCGGATACCGTGACGAGCGTATTGCTGGTTGTGGTGCGGTACTGGACCGTACCGGTCCCTAAGGTCTGCGCGATGGTAAAGTTGCTGTAGGCTGATGCCCCATCACCGCTGTTCAGGCGGCTATCGGTTCCAATATTTAAAACAACACCATCAGTCATCAACGTCACAATCATATTAGGGCGGTCGCCCGAAAAAGTGGGCATTCGCTCGTTTCTGATCAGTAGCAATAACGGGATGGGGCGGCGGCAATTCGCCGTTCAAGTGGCCTTAGCAAGGCAGGCGGGGCCATTTTAAGGCAAACCGGTCGGATTAAGGCGCAAATGGGGCGGGGTTTGGCGAAAAGCCGCAGATTTGCCGCAAATTTTAGGACAGATTTTCGGTTTTTGCGTGGGCCAAAATATCCGGTAAAACGCGTTTGAATTTAAAGAAACCGGCCGTTGCGCTGGGCCATGTCAGTTGATCAATCGGGCGCATTTGCTGGGATAGGGCGATGCCCTGCGCGGCGAGCGCCTCTTTTAATCCGGCCAGCATATCTGCCGCTGGCCCAGTGGGGACGTGGTGCATGACCACCTGTTCAAGCTGTGCGGCGCTGGCCCAATCCACCACCGTTTGCGCGTCTGCGCAGGCGGTGATGGGCCCCAAACGCCCCGCCAGCCGTGTGGTGCAATCACTAATCGCGGCGCGGCTAAACTGCGTGACCCGGTCCGACACCAGCAGATGAGAGCGCGCGGCGCTGGCCTGCAAAGTGGCGGTTGTGGCCGGCAAAAGGCCGCGATCAAGCAAAGGATCGGGATACAGGGTTTCGTCTGTCAGCAGCAGGCCGCTGCGGCGCGAGGGGTCAAACGGATCGCTCACGGGGCAGGGGCGCGGGGCAGGCAAGGGCGGGCCGTCCAAGGCCGGCGCGACCTGTGCTAGGTCGCGCGGATTGAACCGGCCATCGGTGTAGCGCGCAATATTTTCAGCCGTCGCCACATAGGTTTTGCCCTGCGTATGCAGCCCGCCAACCCAGCGCCACGACAATGTGTTGGACGCGGCGTCGCCGTCCAGCAGATGCCGTAAAAACAAATCTGCCCCCAGCGTCCAAGGTAGCCCCAGCGTGAAAATCCAGATCGAGGCGAACCACATGCGCGCGTGATTATGCAAATAGCCCGTCTGCGCCAGCTCTGCCGCCCAATGGTCGAAACAGGCGATGCCGGTCTGCCCGGTGCAGGCTTGCTCCCACCGCTGGCGCAGGCCGCTTTGGGTTTGCACATCGTTCCACGCGGCCTGTCGTTCGGCCTTGTAGGCGGTCCAAATACCGGGGCGCAGTTCCAGCCAGCCTTTGAAATAAAGCCGCCAAGCGACCTCTGTGACAAATTTTTCCGGCAAATCCGGGCCGTGATGACGCACTGCGGCCGCGATCACCTCTGCCTCGGTCAGCAGACCGTGGCGCAGCCAAGGCGACAAGCGGCTGACGTTCGTGTGGCCGCCAGTGTCGAAATTGCGCGTGCGTGTGTAACCCCCTGCGGCGCGGGGTGCGAAATCGTCAAGCTGGGCAAGCCCTGCGGCGCGAGATGGGGTGAATTGGGTCATGATTTCAAAGTTAGAGCGCGCCCGCGCCCGCGCCACTGCGACAGTTTGGCGAGGGCATTTTTTGTGTGAAATACCGGGTTTGGTAAACGAAGCGTTTACTCGCGTATGCGAAGACAAAGCCAACCGCCCTTGAAGCCCTGCGCAGGGGTGCATAGACTTAGGCGAACACGCACGGACGCGCCAACTAGACGTCCAGAACCAGAGGCATTGCTATGCAAGATCCCGTCGAAACCTACATGAACCTTGTGCCGATGGTGGTCGAACAGACCTCTCGCGGGGAACGTGCTTATGATATTTTCAGCCGTCTGCTGAAAGAACGCATCATTTTTGTGAACGGCCCCGTCCATGATGGCATGAGCCAGCTGGTCGTCGCCCAGTTGCTGCACCTTGAATCGGAAAACCCGAAGAAAGAAATCAGCATGTACATCAACTCTCCGGGCGGGTCCGTCGTCGCCGGGATGAGCATTTATGACACCATGCAGTACATCCGCCCCAAGGTGTCGACGCTGGTCTGCGGTCTTGCCGCGTCCATGGGGTCGGTCATCGCTATCGGCGGCGAAAAGGGCATGCGGTTTTCCCTGCCCAACGCTGAATTTCTGGTGCACCAGCCATCCGGCGGCGCACAAGGCACGGCAGAGGATATCCTGATCCGCGCCCGCAACATCGAAGCCACGCGTGAGCGGATGTATAAACTCTATGTTAAGCATTCGGGCCAGTCGCTGGCCAAAGTGCAAAAGGCGCTGGACCGCGATAAGTGGATGACCCCCGAAGAGGCGCTGGAGTGGGGCCATATCGACGAAATCGTCACCAAGCGCGACACAGGCGAGGACGAATAAACCCGTCCTGACCGCGCCGCGCGCTAGATCGCATACACCCTGATGCGTTTTTGGCGTTGTGGCCACATCGGCGCTGTCCTAGTCTGCATGACCAAGGACAGCGCGACACCAAAACGGCCTTTGGCCAAAGGACACGAGTAATGGCAAGCACCACCGGCAGCGACAGCAAAAACACGCTATACTGCAGCTTTTGCGGCAAAAGCCAGCATGAGGTGCGCAAACTGATCGCGGGCCCCACCGTGTTCATCTGCGACGAATGCGTCGAACTTTGCATGGATATTATCCGCGAAGAAACGAAATCCGCGACTTTGAAATCCGGTGAAGGCGTGCCGACACCGCGCGACATCTGCAACGTGCTGGACGATTACGTCATCGGCCAGATGCATGCAAAACGCGTGTTGTCCGTCGCCGTCCACAACCACTATAAGCGGTTGAATAACAGCGATAAATCCGACATCGAACTGGCGAAATCCAACATCATGCTGATCGGCCCCACGGGCTGCGGCAAGACGCTGCTCGCACAGACGCTAGCGCGGATTCTGGACGTGCCGTTCACGATGGCCGACGCGACGACCCTGACCGAAGCCGGTTACGTGGGTGAAGACGTCGAGAATATCATCCTCAAGCTGTTGCAGGCGTCTGAATACAACGTGGAACGCGCGCAGCGCGGAATCGTGTATATCGACGAGGTCGATAAGATCACTCGCAAGTCCGACAACCCGTCCATCACCCGCGACGTGTCGGGCGAAGGCGTGCAGCAGGCTTTGCTGAAAATCATGGAAGGCACCGTCGCTTCTGTGCCGCCGCAGGGCGGGCGCAAGCATCCGCAGCAGGAATTCCTGCAGGTCGACACGACGAACATTCTGTTCATCTGTGGCGGCGCGTTTGCCGGTCTGGACAAGATCATTGCCCAGCGTAGCAAGGGGTCAGGCATGGGCTTTGGTGCCAATGTCAAAGGCCCGGACGAGCGCGGCGTCGGCGAGATTTTCACCGAGCTGGAGCCAGAAGACCTGCTGAAGTTTGGCCTGATCCCGGAATTCGTTGGCCGCCTGCCGGTCATCGCAACCTTGACTGATCTGGACGAAGACGCGCTGATCACCATCCTGACCGCGCCGAAAAACGCGCTGGTTAAGCAGTACCAGCGCCTGTTCGACATCGAGAATACCAAGCTGACCTTTACCGATGATGCGCTGAAAGCGATCGCAAAGCGTGCGATTGAACGCAAAACCGGTGCCCGCGGTCTGCGGTCCATCATGGAAGACATCCTGCTGGACACGATGTTCGACCTGCCGGGCATGGACACAGTGACCGAAGTCGTCGTCAACGAGGAAGCCGTCGGTCCCGACGCCAGCCCGCTGATGATCCACGACGACGGCAAAAAGAAAGAGAAAGAAACCGCCAGCGCGTAAGCGATGCGGCTTTCTTCTTTGATCGGCTGGACGACCCTCGCCTTGGTGGGGGTCGTTTTCGTTTTGCCGGTGGTTTTGTTCTGCGCCTATATCATGTGGATCGCGCTCTGGGGTAATCCGCGTTTTGCGCATAACTATTTCCGCGATATCGTACCAATCTCGGATGTGATTGCATCGCAACGCTGGTCTGACGACCTTTGCATCTATGCGATCGTCGCCCTGGATCCTGCCGCGCCCGCAGCGCCCCCAGTTTCACGTCAATTGAATGCGCGGGAATGGCCTTTTGGCTGGCCGGACGAGTGGGTGTCGAGCCCGTTAGAGCCGCAACTTGCGAAAAGTGGGGATCAGTACAATTGGTGGCCGTTTTACTGTGCAACGTTGTGGCCAAGTGGCATAAGCAAACGTCTGGAACAAGCTTTGATGACGCATGGGACATATTTCAGCGGTCAGCCTCAAAATCAGAACTTTTATATTTACGCACCTAGCGCTGGCTTGGCCGCCTATATTAATTATGGAGACTAACCCATGACCGTCACCCACATTTCCACCGGGTCGCCATTCGAGGAAAAGATCGGCTATTCCCGCGCTGTCGTCGCGGATGGCTGGGTCTTCGTCGCGGGCACGACGGGCTATGACTACGCCAGCATGACGATGCCGATTGATGTGACGGACCAGTGCCGCAATGCGCTGGCTACCATCGCCGATGCGCTGGGGCAGGCGGGGGCGTCACTCGATGATGTGGTGCGCGTGAACTACATCCTGCCCGACGGGGACGACTGGGAGCCATGCTGGCCGATCGTCTCGGATGCCTTTGCCCGCGCGCGCCCGGCGGCGACGATGATCCGGGCGGGCTTGCAGACGCCTGAAATGAAGATCGAAATAGAGGTCACAGCGCGCTTGCCATAAGCGGTGCCTCTGGACCTTTGTGCCCGATTGGGGCATGACAACACCTAAGCAACCGGAGACGATGATGGGCCTTGTTCAGAAAATCGCACGCGTTTTCACCTGGTGGGATGGTCAGACCTTTGCCACCCAGTTCTGGACGTGGCGCAAGGGCGAAAAAGTGGGCGAAGATGCAGAAGGTAATCTGTATTATCGCAACGCCGATGACAGCCGTCGCTGGGTGATTTTCAAAGGCGAGATTGAGGCGACCAAAATCGCGCCCGAATGGCACGGATGGCTGCACCGGACGTGGGATGAAACCCCGACCGAACGCCCGCTTGTCCATAAAGTTTGGGAGCAGCCGCATCAGGAAAACCTGACCGGCACCGCGCTGGCCTATGCACCTAAGGGATCGCTGCGCAGCGCGTCCCCTGCAGACCGCACCGATTACGAGGCATGGTCCCCGGAATGATCCGCGCCGCCCTTTTGTGCGCCTTGCTGCTGCCGGGCAGCGCGTTTGCCCAGTCGGCCTTGTCCCGCAACGGCGGTGATTTGCGCGTCTTGGACAAGGTGACAGGTCAACTGTTCGACCTGTCTGTGGGTGTTGGGCAAAGCGAAAAAGTTGGCTTTTTAAACATCGTTATGAACGACTGCCGGGTCCCGTCTGACAACCCGAATGGCGACGCCTATGCGGAACTTGTCGTGACCTATCGCGACGATCCGGTGCCGGTGTTCAGCGGCTGGATGATCGCGTCTGCCCCGGCGCTGAACGCCATGGACCACCCGCGTTACGACGTGTGGGTGATGGATTGCGCCAGCTGATCCAGATCTATGGTGCCTGTGGGACCAAAATCTGCAACTTTCGTTAAGGCATTGGCAAGGCGGTCCTCGTAGGCTGCGCGCGGGATTTCGATACCGCCCAGGGACGCCAGATGCGGGGTGATGAACTGCGTATCAAACAGCGTAAAGCCCTGCTGCTGCAAGCGATCTATGGCGCAGACCAGCGCCACTTTTGATGCGTCAGTGACAGTCGAAAACATGCTTTCGCCAAAGAACGCCGTTCCCACCGTGACGCCATAGACGCCGCCGACCAAGGCGTCACCTTGCCAAACCTCGATGGAATGGGCGTCGCCCTGCGCGTGGAGCGCTTGGTAAACATCATAAATTGGCGGGTTGATCCACGTTTCTGGCCGGGCTGCGCAGCCCTGCACGACCTGCGCAAAGGCCCGGTCAGCACTGGCCGTCAGGTGGCCACGCCGCAAGGTTTTGCGCAAAGATCGAGAGATATGGAAGCCGTCCAGCGGCAGGATGCCGCGAAAGCGGGGCTGGACCCAGAACACGTCTTGCGTGTCCCGGGTCTCTGCCATGGGGAAAAGACCTTGCTGATAGGCCTGCAACAACAGGTCTGGCGTCAGCATCCCCGTCATTTCCCTAGCCCAGGTGGGTTTCGAGCCAGTGTTCCAGCCAGTGGATGTTGTAGTTGCCGGACTGAACGTCAGGCTCTTGCAGCAAGGCATGGAACAGCGGAATCGTGGTGTCGACACCGTCGACAATCAGCTCGCCAAGGGCGCGGGCCAAGCGGGCCAGTGCTTCTGGACGGTCGCGGCCATGCACGATCAGCTTGCCGATCAAGCTGTCGTAGTAGGGCGGGATCCGGTAGCCGTCATAAAGCGCCGAATCCATCCGCACGCCAAGACCGCCGGGGGCGTGGTACTGCGTGATCGTGCCGGGGCAGGGGGTGAAGTTCGGCAGCTTTTCAGCGTTGATCCGCACTTCGATGCTGTGACCATTGATCTTAAGATCGTCCTGCGTGAACGACATCGGCAAGCCAGCGGCGACGCGAATCTGTTCGCGCACCAGATCGATGCCAAAGATATTCTCTGTCACCGGGTGTTCGACCTGCAAACGGGTGTTCATTTCGATGAAATAGAACTCGTCGTTTTCGAACAGGAATTCGATCGTGCCAGCGCCGATATAGTTAATCGCAGCCACGGCGTCGGCGCAGACCTTACCGATGCGCGCCCGCAGTTCTGGCGTGATCGAGGGGCCGGGGGCCTCTTCGAGCACTTTTTGGTGTCGCCGCTGCAGCGAGCAATCCCGCTCGCCCAAGTGGACGGCGTTACCTTTACCATCACCAAAGACCTGAATCTCAATGTGGCGGGGCGTGGTCAGATATTTCTCGATATAAACTTCATCGTTGCCGAAAGCGGCCTTTGATTCGGCCCGGGCAGAGTGGAAGGCTTTTTCCATGTCAGCAGCGGTTTGCGCCACTTTCATGCCGCGCCCGCCGCCGCCAGCGGTGGCCTTGATGATAACCGGATAGCCGATTTCTTCACCGACGCGCTGCGCGTCTTTGAGCGTTGGCACGCCGCCGTCAGAGCCGGGCACGCAGGGCACGCCGAGCTTTTTCATCGTGTCCTTGGCGGTGATCTTGTCGCCCATCATGCGGATGTGTTCGGCGGTGGGGCCGATGAAGGTCAGGCTGTGATCTTCAACCACCTGCACGAAGGCCGCGTTTTCCGACAAAAAGCCGTATCCGGGGTGGATCGCCTGCGCGCCCGTGATTTCACAGGCCGCAATGATGGACGGAAAGTTCAGATAGGATTGCGCAGAGGACGGCGGGCCGATGCAGACGGCTTCGTCCGCCATGCGCACATGCATCGCGTCAGCGTCGGCAGTGGAGTGCACAGCGACGGATTTGACGCCCATTTCGCGGGCGGCGCGGACGACACGCAGGGCGATTTCGCCCCGGTTCGCGATCAGGATTTTGTCGAACATGACAGTAATCCTATTCAATAATCATCAAGGGAGCGCCGAATTCCACCGGACCGCCATCCTCGACCAGGATACGCTTTACGGTGCCCGCGCGGGGCGCAGGAATGTGGTTCATCGTTTTCATGGCTTCGATGATCAGAAGGGTATCGCCTTCTTTGACCTGCGTGCCTGTCGCGACGAATGCTGCGGCACCCGGCTCTGCGGCCATGTAAACAGTGCCGACCATTGGCGATGTCACAGCGCCCGGATGCGACGCCGGATCTGCCGGCATTGATGCCGCCGGGGCTGCCATTGGGCCGCTTGCCATCGGTGCCGGAGCACCGGCCACCATAGCCTGCTGCGGCTGCGGTGCCATCTGCACGTGGCGGCTGACGCGCACGTTCAGGCTGTCGTTTTCAGCGTAGTCCCGCTTCACTTGCAGTTCGGTTAAATCGTTTGCGCGAAGCAGCTCTGCCAGTGCCTGAATAAAGCTGACGTCGCTGTCCTGAGAGGTCTTGTTGCCCATGTGTGTCCCGGTCATTGCTCTTGTTACTACCAGTTGTGCGCCGCTGACGGCCGCACGATTGGCGAACTTATAGGGCAAGTGACGCAAGGTGAAAAGCGCTTGCAGGCGATTCGCTAAGTGCAGGCCTATTCCGCGGTTTCAGAACTGTCTTTGATCGCCGCAATTTCGGCTGGGTTTACTGTGTCGTCATTGCTGCCTGCCTTTGTTTTTAGCGGGTTTGTGACCGCTTCCTCAGCGTCATTATCCGCAGGAGTGGCGGCTTGTTCATCCGTCTCTGCCTCAGGCTCTTGTGATTTGGGGCCATGCGGCAACATCGTGACGCCGTAGGGTTTTAGAACCCGGTCGATGGGGCTGACGGTGTCTGCGGGGGATGACAGTTTTGCCTGCACAACGGCCGCAGTTTGTCCGCTATTGGCGGGGATGGGCAGTGGGATATTAGGCTGCGGGTTGCGCACCATGGCGGCGACGTCTGCGGTGGGGCGTACGTCTGCGCGGGCCACAGGGGGCGGGGCAGATTGGGGGGCCGCGACTGAAGAAGTTAAGATTTCCATAATGGCGCTCCTTTCAGGTCCGCCGGTTTAATATCCCCTTAATATGCTGTGGCCCGGTTACGAAGACGTAAACCGGGCCACAATTATATCGAAAATCCAAAGCGATGGTTAACGTGCGCGCTTAAATCGCCAAATATTCTGCGCGCAGTTGTTCGTTCTCTAGCACTTCTTTGGCAGAGCCGTTGAAGACCACCGAGCCAGTATCCAAAATGACGGCACGGTCCGCCAATTTGAGCGCGGCGACGGCGTTTTGTTCGACGATAACCGTCGTAATGCCCTGATCACGAATGATTTTAAGCGTCTTCGCAATTTCTTGGACGATGACTGGGGCCAGGCCCTCGTAGGGTTCGTCCAGCAGCAAAACCTTGATGTCGCGGGCAAGGGCGCGGGCGATGGCCAGCATTTGCTGCTCGCCGCCTGACAGGGTGACACCCTCTTGCTTGCGGCGCTCTTTGAGGCGCGGAAACAGCTCGTAGATCCGCTCTAGCGACCAGCCAATCGGCGGGGCAATTTGGGCAAGTTGCAGATTCTCTTCAACGGTGAGGCCCGCGATGATGCAGCGATCTTCTGGCACGAGGGCGATTCCCGCCCCAGCGGCCTGATGGCTTTTCATCAGGTGCAGTGGCTGGTGGTCTAGCCAGATTTCGCCGTGCTTCAGCTCTGGATTGCCCAGCCGCGCGATGGTGCGCAGGGTGGACGTTTTGCCAGCGCCGTTGCGGCCAAGAAGGGCAAGGATTTCGCCCTCTCGAATATCAAAGCTTACGTTTTGAACGATGTAGCTTTCGCCGTAATACGCCTCGATTTCCCAAACGCTCAGGAAGGGGCGGTCGACGGCGGCGTTGTTTTTCTGCGGGTCAAATGGTGCGGTCATGTCATGTCCTTTGCGGATGCCAAATTTTGTTTGAAAATTTGGTTAGATCTGCGTTTCGCCCAAATAGGCTTCGCGCACCTTGGGATCGGTTTTGATCTGGTCGGGGCTGCCTTCGACAAGCGGGGTGCCCTGCGCCAGAACGGTGATGCGGTCGGCGAGCGAGAACACGACCTGCATGTCGTGTTCGATAATCGCCATCGTGATCCCGCGCTTCGTGCGGATGTCTTTGAGCAGCGCAATCGTGTTTTCCGTATCGGCGCGGGCCATGCCTGCCGTCGGCTCGTCCAGCAGCATCAGGCGCGGCTCTTGCACAAGACACATCGCCATCTCCAGCCGCCGTTTGTCGCCGCGTGACAGGCTGGATGCGATCTCATGCGCTTTGGACAGCATGTTGACCTCTTCCAGCATCGCCTCTGCCTGCGCGGTGATGGCGCGTTCGTGCCGCACGGGTTCGATGGCATGCATGCGGAATGCGCCGTCACGTTTGGCAAAGCAGGGGATCAGCACGTTTTCCATGACCGTCAGATCAGAGAAAATCTCTGGCGTCTGGAACACGCGGCTGATGCCCATTTGCGCAATCTCGAACGGTTTGCGCCCCAGCACGGATTGTCCGTCGAACATGACTGACCCCGAGTCCGGGATCAGTTTGCCGACCAGCACGTTCAGCAGGGTCGATTTGCCTGCGCCGTTCGGGCCGATGATGGCGTGGACGGTGTTTTCTGCGATGGACAGGTTCACGTCGCCCAGTGCCTGCAGACCGCCGAAGCGCTTGTTGACGCCTTTGACTTCAAGGATTCCCATAAGATCGTTTCCTTATTCTGCAGATTTCTGGCGGGCGGCATCGCGATCTGCTGCCGTGACCGTGCCGGATTTGCGGTTGAACAGTGCAGCCAGACGCTGGCCACCTTGTACAAGGCCACCGGGCAAGAAGATGACAACGACCATGAACAGCAGGCCCAGTGTCAGATGCCAGCCTTCGCCAACAAACGGGTGGACCAGCCAGATCAGGCCATTTTCAATCGGGTCGGGCAGGGCACCAAACCACTGGTGCAGCACGTTCTCGTTGATCTTGGAGACGATGTTTTCCAGATACTTGATCACGCCAGAGCCGACGATCGGGCCAATCAGGGTGCCGACACCGCCAAGGATGGCCATGACGACGATTTCGCCTGATGCGGTCCAGTACATCCGTTCTGCACCGGTCAGCGGGTCCATCGCAGCCAGCAAACCGCCAGCCAGACCAGCATACATGCCAGAGATGATGAAGGCCCAGAGCATGTAAGGCTTCGTGTTCAGGCCGGTGTAGTTCATCCGCGTCTGGTTCGACTTGATGGCCCGCAGCATCATGCCAAAGGGCGAGCGGAAGATGCGGATCGACAGATAGAAGGCGGCGATCAGCATCAGCGCGCAGAGGTAGTAGCCAACCTCGAAGGTGAAAGCCCAGCCGCCCATGTTCAAAGTGGTAGATGAGGCCATCGGCAGACCAAAGAAGTGCGGCGCAGAAGGCGCGCCAGCACCGGCCAGGATTTGCGGATCAGACGCGTAGACCTGCAAGCCGGTTTCGCCGTTCGTCAGAGGCGTCAGCACCGAATAGGCCAGCGCATAGGACATCTGCGCAAAGGCCAGCGTCAGGATAGAGAAGTAGATGCCAGAGCGCCGCAAGCTGACGTAGCCGATGACGATGGAAAACAGGCCCGCGACGATAACGCTGAGCAGGATGGCCGGAACGATGTTGTAGGACAGCAGCTTGAACATCCAGACGGCGGCGTAGGATCCGACACCCAGAAAGGCTGCGTGACCGAAGGAGAGATAGCCCGTTAGGCCGAACAGAATGTTAAAGCCGATCACAAGGATGCCGAAGATGGCGAACCGTTGCAGCAGTGCAGGATAGCCTGCGTTGAACGATTGCCCCAGCGACGAGCTGACGGGGAAGGGGTTCAGGATGATAGGTGCAAGCAGCGTCAGGGCGACGACGACCAGCAGCAGGGTAAAGTCTTTGCGTGTCAGACCTAACATGGATTAGTCCTCCATCACGCCGGCGCGGCCCATAAGGCCCCGGGGACGTGTCAGCAGAATGATGATGGCCACCAGATAGATGACGATTTGGTCGATGCCCGGCAGGATCGCCTTGACCTCGTTCATGGATGCAAAGCCTTGCAGGATGCCCAGCATAAAGCCCGCAAGCACAGCGCCCGGCAGGGAGCCCATGCCGCCGACGACGACCACAACGAAGCTAAGTACCAGAAAGTCCATGCCCATATGATAGTTCGGCGACACAATGGGCGCGTACATGGCCCCGGCTAAACCCGCGACAGCGGCGGCAAGGCCGAACATCAGGGTAAAGCGTTTGTCGATGTCGATGCCCAGCATGCCCACGGTTTCGCGGTCCGCCATACCGGCGCGGACAACCATGCCGAAGGTGGTGAACTGCAAGAAGGCAAAAACGGCAGCGATGATGATCGCGGAAAAGCCAAAGTACACAAGACGCCAGATCGGATAGACGACCGCGTTCGCCTGAAAGCCGATATAGGTCCCCAAATCGACAGAGCCGCTAAACATCGGCGGGGCAGGCGACTGGATCGGGTTCGCGCCGTAAACTGCGCGGATGATTTCCTGCAGCACGATGGCAAGGCCGAAGGTCACAAGGATCTGGTCCGCATGGGGGCGCTTGTAGAAGTGCTTGATCAACCCGCGCTCCATCGCCCAGCCGACGAACAGCATGACGGGGATCACAAGGATGATCGACAGCGGCACCGACCAAGCGATCAGGCTTGTCGCGCCCTCTGTGCCAAAGACCGATGCCAGATAAGGCACCTTGGTTTGCAGCGGATTGCCAAGGAAGTCGGTCTGCGTTGGGTCAATGACCGTATGCGACAGCGACAACAGCCGCTGCATCGTCACAGCGCAGAACGCGCCGATCATGAACAGCGCGCCGTGGGCGAAGTTGACGACGCCAAGGGTGCCGAAGATCAGTGTCAGGCCCAGCGCGATCAGCGCATAGGCCGACCCCTTATCCAGACCATTTAGAATTTGTAGTACGATAGCGTCCATCGGTCCGCTCCTCTTGGGGGGCTCGGGCTGTTTCGTGCGAAAAATTGAGAATGGCGCAGCAGTGGCACCTTGGCGGGGCAGGCGGCGTGCGCCTGCCCCGAAACCTTGCGCTTATGCGCCCGGGTTACAGTCGCCCAGTGCGCCGCCGGCGAACATGGGGTGATCTTCGGCATACTCGACCTGAGCGCGCGGGGTCTCTTCCACGATTTTCAGAGTGTCGTAGCCGACCATGTTGGCGTTGCCGGATGTCGATGCGACACCTTCCATGACCAACACGTCCTTAAAGCACTGGTGATCAGAGCCGCGATACAGCGTCTGGCCATTGCCCATGCCGTCGAACTCGAAATCTTCGAGCGCTTCGACCACGGCGCAGGGGTTGAATGAGCCTGCGCGTGCGACCGCATCTGCATAAAGCAGCGTCTGGACGTAGCAGGTGTGCGCGGCGTTGGACGGCGGGAAGCCGTACTTTTCACCGAACGACTTGACGAAAGCCTTGGTGCCTTCGTCCTGCAGCTGCCAGTTCCAGTTCATCGAGCCGTAGACGCCTTCGATGTTGGAACCTGCACCCTTTGCCATCAGCTCGGAATACAGCGGCACGATGATCTCGAACTGCTTGCCGTTGACCATCTTGTCCTTCAGGCCGAACTGCACAGCTTGGGTCAAAGAGTTGACCATGTCCCCGCCGTAGTGGTTCAGGACCAGGATATCAGCGCCAGAGTTCAGCACAGGCGCGATATAGGACGAGAAGTCACCAGCGCCGACAGGTGTCAGCACGTTCTGTGTGGTTTCCCAGCCCATGGCTTCGGTGGCGGCTGCCATCGATTCCTGCTGCGTCCAGCCCCATGTGTAGTCGGCGGTCAGGTGATAGGCCTTGCGGTCGGTGCCGTAGGCTTTTTCCAGAACCGGCGCGAGGGCGGCTGCGGACATGTAAGCGTTAAAGAAATGGCGGAAGCCATTGGCTTTGCGGTCCTTACCGGTCGTGTCGTTAGAGTGGGTCAGACCCGCCATAAAGATCACGCCAGCGTCTTGGCACAGGCCCTGCACAGCAACAGCCACGCCCGAGGACGAGCCGCCGTTGATCATGATGCAGCCGTCTTTTTGGATCATCGACTGCGCAGCAGCGCGGGCAACGTCGGATTTTGTCTGGGTGTCGCCGGTGACGAAGCCGACCTTTTTGCCCAGAATACCGGTGCCATCCAAGTTCTTCTGGCTAAAGGTGTTCAGCATGCCGCCGTCGCCGATACCGTTCAGGTGCTCGACGGCCAGCTCTTGTGCGCGCAGCTCGTCCAGACCTTCTTCGGCGTAGGGGCCGGTCTGGGGCACGTTAAAGCCGAATGTGACGGTGTCGCCGGTGGGTGCGTTGGTAAAGCCGGTATGGTTTTCGGCCCGCAGGTACGTTGGCAGCATCAGGCCAGCGCCTGTGACAGCCCCGGTCTTCAGCACGCCGCGGCGCGAGAAATTCGATTTGGACATGGGTATCCTCCCTCATGGTTTCTAGGCCGCCGGACCCTCCCGTCCCTTGGCCTGCACTTGACAGCGCTAATGTGATCATGACGTCACGTCCGGTTTTGCACCAACACAGCTTTCAGAAAACTTGACGAATTTGTAAACTAATGCACAAATCCGCCAAAGCGTCTGTAAAGTGGTTTTCGCGCAGGTGCAGCATTGAGCGGCAGGGAGGCGTGGTACATGGACCGGACAGGATCGCGGATCAGGGCAAGGCGGCTGGACGCCAAGATCGCGCAGCGCGATCTGGCGCAAAGCGTTGGGATCTCGGCGAGCTATCTGAACCTGATTGAACATGACCGCCGCCGCATCGGGGGTAAATTGCTGACCCAGCTTGCCGCTGCCCTTGGGCTGGACCCCGCGCTGCTGGCCGAAGGCGCTGACGCCGGACTGGTGGGCCGCATGCGCGCCGCCGCCAGCGCTGCGGATGCCGAAACGGTCGAGGCGGCGCAGACCGCCGATCTGGCCGCCCGTTATCCGGGTTGGGCGCGGCTGATTGCGGCGCAGGCCGATCAGATTGCAGCGCTGCAACAACGCGCGCAGATGCTAGAGGACCGGATTACCCACGATCCGGCGCTGGCAACGGCACTGCACGGCGTCATCTCTGCCGTGACCTCGATCCAGTCTACGGCAGCGATTTTGACGGGCGATGCCAAGGTCGACGCCGATTGGCAGGCCCGGTTTCATCGCAACATTTTCGATGACGCGACGCGGCTGGCGCAAACCTCTGCCGCGCTGATTGCCTATTTCGATGCGCCCGCGAACGCCGCGCCGGTGTCGCTGTCCCCGCTTGAGGAAATGGAGCAGGCCCTGTCGCAAACTGGCTTTTACCGCCCCGCGCAGGAACCCGGCGGGACGGCCGGGGCGGATGATCCACAGCTCAGCGCCGGGGCGGCGGGGTTGCTGGCCGATTACGACGCCCGTTATCACGCGGATGCTGTGGCCTTGCCGCTGGCGACGTTTCTGCCTGCGGCAAAGGCTGCCAGCTATGATCCACTGCGGGTCTCCGCGCAAATGGGCCGCCCGCTGGCGCAGGTGATGCGGCGGCTTGCCGCGCTGCCCGCGCAGGACGACGCGCCGCCGCTGGGCCTGCTCATTTGCGATGCGGCAGGGGTCGTGCGTTTGCTTAAATCCGTGCCGGGGGCGGGGTTGTCCCGCGCGGGTCTTTGTCCGCTATGGCCGATCTTTACCGCGCTGGGGCAGCCGGGGCGGGCCGTGGCGGCGCAGGCAGTGCTGCCGGGCACGCCGGATGTGCGCCTGACCTGCCACGCGATTGCCGATGTCATCCCGCACCCCGATGGCCCGCATATGCCCCCCCTGATCGAGGCGACGATGCTGCTGCGCCCCGATGACGGCCCCGCTGCCGCCGCTGCGGTCCCTGTTGGCGCAGGGTGCCGCCTGTGCCCGCGCACCAAATGCCCCGCCCGCAGAGAGCCGGCCTCTGTCTCTTTAGCCATCACTCTTTGACTCCCATTGCCGCAGGCGCGATACTCAATTTGTGCGCACCCGGGGAGGGGGACGCACAAACGTGGGGGGAGAGGGAGACCGTATGGCCAGACGAGTTCTGTTGATCGAGGATGAGCCGAATATCATCGAGGCGATCAGCTTTATCCTGTCGCGCGATGGCTTCACCGTGCACACCCACGAGGACGGCGAAACCGCGATGGACAAGGTCCGCGCCCAGCGTCCCGATATGATCATTCTGGATGTCATGCTGCCCGGCAAATCCGGCTTTGATATCTTGCGGGATTTGCGCGCAGAACCTGCCACGGCGACCCTTCCTGTCTTGATGCTGACCGCACGCGGGCAGGCCAAAGATCGCGAATTGGCCACGCGGCTGGGGGCTGATGTGTTTATGACAAAACCCTTTTCCAACGCCGAGATTTGCGCCCAAGTCCGCGCCCTGATTGGCGAGGATTCCCCGCGCGGCGATGTGGCCCGTGACGCAACCGCCTGACCTGCTGCCCCCCGTGCCACCGCGCTTGCCGGGCAAACCCAGCCTGTTTCTGGCGCGCGACAGCTATCGCCAACGCCGTCTGCGCGACGCAGCACGAATGCTGCCCGTGCTTGGCACGGTGATTTGGCTGCTGCCGCTGATGTGGCAACGCGCACCAGAGGAAACAGGCGGTATGGCCGCTGCCGTGGTCTTTGTTTTTGCCGGATGGACGCTGCTAATCGTGCTGACCGCGCTAATCGCCCGCAAGCTGCGGCCCGATGACGAAGCGGCTATCGATCCAGATACCGCGCCATGATGTCCTTTAATCAGCTGATCGCGATTGCGCTGGGCTATGTCGCGTTTTTGTTCTTTGTCGCCTTCGCGGCGGAACGGCGGGCCGCACGCGGGCAGGGCGGCTGGCTACGCCTGCCCATCGTCTATACCCTGTCCCTGTCGATCTACTGCACAGCTTGGACATTTTACGGTGCCGTCGGTTACGCAGCGCGATCCGGGCTCGAATTCGTGACGATCTACCTTGGCCCGACCCTTGTGGTGGTCGGCTGGTGGTGGATTTTGCGGCGATTGGTGCGGATCGGACGGATGCAGCGGATCACGTCCATCGCCGACCTGATCTCCTCTCGATTCGGTAAATCCACGACCCTTGGCGTGATTGTCACCATCATGGCGATCATCGCGGCGACCCCTTATATCGCGCTGCAATTGCAGTCCGTCACCCAGTCCTTCCAAGTCTTCGCCCGCGCCGGCGGTCAGGATTGGGGCGATGTGGAGCTGAACCGCGCCGCCATCTGGATCGCCATCGGGTTGTGCTTTTTCACCGTCCTTTTCGGCACCCGAAACCTAGACGCGAACGAGCGGCACCACGGCGTCGTCATCGCCATCGCGGTCGAGGCTGTCGTTAAATTAGTTGCGCTTTTGGCTGTCGGCATCTTTGTCGTCTGGGGCCTGTCCGACGGTGCCGTCGCCATGCTGGCAGAAATCGAGGCGTCCCCGATATCCGACTGGACCCAATCAGGCAGCCGCTGGGCCGCGCTGATTTTCCTATCAGCCGCCGCCTTCCTATGCCTGCCACGCATGTTTCAGGTCTTGGTCGTTGAAAACGCCGACGAGCGGCATTTGCAAACCGCCAGTTGGGCCTTTCCGCTGTATCTGATGCTGATGAGCCTGTTTGTCATCCCCATCGCCGTCGTCGGCTTGCGGGTCATGCCAGTCGGGGCGAACCCGGACCTTTTCGTGCTGACACTGCCGCTCAGCCAAGGGCAGCAGGGGCTGGCGACGCTGTCATTCCTTGGCGGGTTTTCATCGGCCACGTCGATGGTGATCGTGGCCACGATTGCGCTGTCGACGATGGTGTCGAACCATATCGTCTTGCCGCTGTGGATGCGCGCAGGCGCGGCCCCCGGTGCGGTGATGTCGGGCGATGTGCGCCAAGTCGTCGTGCTGGCGCGGCGGCTGTCCATCGGCGGTGTGCTGGCGCTGGGCTATCTTTATTTTCGCCTGTCAGGCGGCGGCGCTGCACTGGCGGCCATTGGTCTTGTGTCGTTTTCCGGCGTGGTGCAGGTCCTGCCTGCGATGCTGGGCGGCATCTTTTGGCGCGGGGCGACGCGGACAGGGGCGATCCTTGGGCTGACCTCTGGCTTTGCGGTCTGGATCTGGTGCTTGTTCCTGCCCAGCTTTGGCACAGACGCGGTTTTAAGCGTGTCCGTGTTGGCAAATGGCCCGTTTGGATTGGGTTGGCTGCGGCCAGAGGCGCTTTTCGGCATCGCGGGCGTGGACCCGGTGCTACACGGGCTGCTGTGGTCCTTGCTGGTGAACACGGGGCTGTTCTTTGCCGGGTCCGTCTTGTCCTTTCCCAAACCGATCGAGCGGTTGCAAGGCGCGCAGTTCGTCAACGTTTTCGATCACTCGGCCAGCGGCCCGGCTTGGACCCGCTCTGCCGCCACGGCCGAAGATTTGCTGATCATGTCCCAGCGTATCCTTGGTGCGTCGCAGGCGCAGGCGATCTTTGCGCGCGCAGCGGTGCGGCAGGGTAAGTCTGATACCCTGCCGGACGTGACCCCCGCTTTTGTTGCCGCGCTGGAACGCGAACTCGCAGGTTCGGTCGGGGCGGCCACGGCCCATGCGATGATTGCGCAGCTGACGCAGGGCGCATCGGTGACGGTGGATGATCTGATCGCGCTGGCGGATGAGACGGCGCAAATCTTGGAATATTCCAACCAGTTGCAGACGAAATCTGCCGAACAAGAACGCACCGCCCGCGCCCTGCGCGAGGCGAACGCCAAGCTGATGCAGTTGTCGGTGCAAAAGGACGCGTTTCTGTCCCAGATCAGCCACGAGCTGCGCACGCCGATGACCTCGATCCGGTCGTTTTCCGATATCCTGCGCATGGGCGATATTAGCCCGCAGGATACCGCCCGCATGGCTGGAATCATCAACGCAGAGGCGCTGCGCCTGACCCGCCTGCTGGACGATTTGCTGGACCTGTCGGTGCTGGAAAACGGGCAGGTGACGCTGCATGTGCAGCGCGGCACGCTGGCGGATTTGCTGGACCGCGCCATCGGGGCTGCCGGTCTTGCCCCGCGCGCGCTGCGTATTGATCGCAGCGGGGCTGCGCAAAAGCTGTGGCTGGAAACTGATCTGGACCGGCTGAGCCAGGTCTTTATCAACCTGATTGCCAATGCGGCGAAGTATTGCAGCGCGCCGGTGCCGGAATTGCGGGTGATCAGTCACGTGGTGGACGGGCGGCAAGTGGTTGATTTCGTAGATAATGGCCGCGGGATCGCCGGGCCTGACCGGGTCGTGATCTTTGAAAAGTTCTCTCGCCTTGGCGATTCGTCGCGGGCTGGGGGCGCAGGGTTGGGGTTGGCGATCAGCAAAGAGATTATGATCCGGCTTGGCGGTGATGTGGCCTACGTTCCGCAGGCGGCGGGCACCTGTTTTCGCGTGACTTTGCCTGAAATTGCGCCTGCGCCCGTGAAAGAGGGCACTGCAGTGGTCGCATCTTAAGGGTGTAGAAACCTAATTGCGCGACATCTGGGTCATCCCGCTGCGCAGTGGGCCTGACCTGAAAGGATAGCAATGACAACGGCGACCGGATCCGGCGTTCTGCAGCGCATGACACAGCGGCAGCAAACCGGATGCACCGGATGTCCCGCTGACCGCATCGCGGGCCGTGCGGCTGGCACTGGCGCGGGGGGCGCAGACCAGTATCGGCCTGCCGGTGACTGTGGGCAGCGTGGCCGAACAGGCCTTGCCGCTGGATGAATTGCTAGCCGAATTCACGGACGAGTTGTTATTGATATCCCTGACGCGGGATGGCGCAATTTGCGGGATTTTGGCCTGCGATGCTGGCCTTGTCGCCGCGGCGATCGAGGTGATGACAACCGGTAAGATCAGCGCAGGTGCGCCGGATACGCGCGCCATTACCAAGACCGAAGGCACACTGGTGCAGCCCTTGCTACGGGCCCTTCTGGACGAATTGGAAGAGACGACAGCGCGCACATCTTTGGACGGCTGGACGCGGATGGTCGGGCTTGGCCCGCGCTTTACCAGTTGCCGCGCTGCAAGTTTTGACATGACCGACGGCACCTATCGATTGATGCGGATGACGCTGGATTGCGGCGGGCCGGACCGGCAGGGGGTGATGCTGCTGGCGCTGCCGTTGCAGGGTTCGGCGCTGGCCGATACGCAGGCAGCCAGCCCGGATGTCCCCATCGCCGATTGGCACAGCCTTTTGAATGATACGGTCATGACAGCCCCGGCGCGGCTGGACGCGGTGCTGCACCGGATGAAACTGCCGCTGTCGGTGATGACGGGGTTGCAAGTCGGGCAGATTTTACCGCTGCAGGGGTGCACGGTGGGCATGGTGCGGCTTGTCGATCTGAACGGGCGCACCGTGGCGCGCGGGCGACTTGGGCAGATGGCCGGGCAGATCGCTGTGCGCATCCAAGCCTGCGCCGATATCATCCCGATGACCGAAATGGATGGCGGCGCACCAGATCCGCCGGAACGTGCCATGCGCACCCGTGCGAGCGATATGGCCGCGCCGCAGTTTATGATGGACGACGGCGACGCCGATGGCGAAGAGGAGATGGATTGGTCTGCAGCACCTTTGCCGCTGTCGCTTTAGCGGGGCAGGATCACGCAGGCCCAGCGGGTTGGACCTACGTGCAGTGCCTTAGCCTAGACGGTCGCGCAGGCCGCTGATGTCATAGCCGCCCGTGGCCGCTGCCGCGATAATGTCGTCCGGGTCCATCTTGCCAGCTTGGCCCAAGGCCCAGACAATCGTGGACCGTGTGCCAGAGGCGCAATAGGCCAGCGTTTTGCCGCTGGCGGCGGCCTGCGCTTGCAAGGCGACCATATCGGCGTTCAGGCCTTGGTGCGTGACCGGGTTGACGACAAAGGTCAGGCCCTCTGCCTCGATCGCGGCGCGCACCGCGTCAGCCTGATGGCTTGGCGGCACTTCTGCATCGGGGCGATTGCAGATAACGGTGACAAAACCCGCCGCCTTGATCGCGCCTGCATCGGCAGGATCGATCTGAGGCGCGGAGGCGTAGGCGGGGGTGATTTGACGAATATCCATGATGCAGGATTACCGCGCCGCCGGGCCCGCGTCTAGCCGCTTGGCGATGGCGGGGGCGACAAGCATGCCCGCGATCATCGCGGCGACAAAGATGATGCCGCCCAAGCCCCCCCAAAACAGCGATGCCATGGCCGGACCGGGGCAAAGACCCACCAGCGCCCAGCCCATACCGAACAGCACCGAACCGGTGACCAGCTTTGTGTCTAGCTGGGTGCCGGACTGCACCGGAAACTGCCCGCCCAGCACAGGGCGGCGACCGATTGTCCAACGCCAGGCCAGCGCCATTGGTAGGATCGCGCCGCCCATGACAAAGGCCAGCGTCACGTCCCAGTCGCCAAAGAAATCAAGGAATCCCTGCACTTTGGCCGTATCTGTCATGCCCGACAGCAACAGCCCGGTGCCAAAGATACCGCCCACAAAAAAGCTGACAAGTTTGCGCATCACAGACCTCCGACGATGCCGCGCAGGGCGGCGATGGTGACGGCCCCTGCGCCGATATAGATCAAGGTGGCGATAATCCCGCGCAGGCTGAGCCGGCTAATGCCGCAAACGCCGTGGCCGCTGGTGCAACCGTTCGCTAGCCGCGTGCCGATCCCGACAAGCACGCCTGCCACGACGATCAGCCCCATGTTGGATGTCAGGTGTGTTTGCGCGCCGCCCATGGCCAGCGCGATCACGCCCGGCACCACGATAAGGCCGGCGATCATGGCGAGCCGCTCTCCTGCGTCGCTGCGGCCACTACCGTCCACAAGTCCGCCAAGCAGGCCAGAGGCCCCCATGATCCGCCCGTTCACCAGCAGGAACAGCGCCGCCGCCCCGCCGATCAGCAAACCGCCGATCAATCCCATGATCCAATCTATTGGCACAGTGTCGTTCCTTTTCCTTTTGGGCAAAGCCGTTTACCCTTGCAGGGCAGACATCGCCACTTATGCATTTGTTCCCCCGCCGCAAGCCCTGAACCAAAGGCCGAATATGACGCAAACCGACTGGGACACCGCCGACCACGCCGCTGCTGTGCTGAAACGGCTGGCCAACCCGATGCGCCTGCGTTTGTTGTTGGCGTTGCGCGGCGGGCCGCAGTCGGTCAGCGTTTTGCAAGTGATGGTCGGGGCCACGCAGCCCGCGGTATCGCTGCAGCTGCTACGGATGCGCAATGACGGGTTGGTTAGCTGCTACCGCGACGCGGATGACGCGCGCATCATGCTCTATGCCGTGGCAGAGCCGCGCACGCTGGCGCTGCTGGACATGGCCGCAACGATTTAGGCCAGCAATACGCCCACAACGACCATCATCAGTCCCAGCATGGCTGAAAAGAACGCGGCTAGGTTTATCGGCATCTGCTTGGCGATCTGCGCGCGTAGCGCTTCGTCGTCCAAACCGGCGCGTTTGGCGCGGATCACGGCCGTCACGGAATAAAGGACGCCGCACAGGCCCAGTACAGACACGATTGCGCCAGCCCAGATAAGATAGATCATTGCCCATGCCCCCATATAATGCGCGCATCCGCTACCGTGTCAGCCAGCGCCTTGCAAGGGGCGGGGTCAGCGGCTAGGAACGGGCTCGACCCATACCGCGCAGGAGAAACCCGATGTCCGATACCCCCCCCAACATCCAGACCGAGAACGTTGCCGGCGAAGAGCTGCGCCAGTTTATCGAGCGGTATGAGCGGCTTGAGGCGGAAAAGAAGGACATCGTCGAAGGCCAGAAAGAGATCATGGCTGAAGCCAAGGGTCGCGGCTATGACGTGAAAGTCCTGCGCAAGATCATTGCCATGCGCAAGCGTGACAAGGACGATCTGGACGAAGAAGAGGCCGTGCTGGAAATGTACATGGCCGCATTGGGCATGAGCTAAGCCATTTGGCTTGGCTGGGCTGCGCATCGCGCGGCCCATTTGCGCTATTGTGATTGCGGCCCGGTCCCGACGTGGGGCGGGCCTGCGCATCAGGGCATGATAAAGGTGACGTCCGGCATCTGCGCGATGCGTTGCACATCTTCGTCATAAGCCGCTGACATATCCTCGATATCCTCTGGCGTCATACCGGGCATATCGACGACTTCTTCCACCTCTTCTGCGATGGCGTATTTGTCCAAGAACGCCGCAATGATGCGCCGCTTTTGCGCATCGTTCGCGGGGGGATGGGCCTGCATGTAGTGCAAAAAGCGGCTCATGCCTTCCTTGGACATGATGGATGCGAGCAGATCAAAGCCGCCCGTGATCTGGACATCGGGGGTCAGTCCGGCAATGTCGCGCACCAGCTCTGCCCAGATCAGCGGCGTGTCCTCGTTGCACCAGCAGGTCAGCGTCGCCTCTGGTGCGATGCTGCGGATACGGCGCACCAGATCGGACCAGCGCATGTTATGCGGATCAAACCCCTGCATGAACGCGGGAAAGCTATCCGCCTTTGACCGCCGGTAAGCGTCTGGCAAAAAGGTCACCGGATCGCGCAGCGACAGGTAAATATCCAGCTCGTCCTGCGGGAACAGTTGCAGCATGGCGCGCAGTTTGAACTCTGCTTGGGCATAAAAGGCACCGCCATCGAAGATGCGGTTCGGGATACAGATAAAGTTCGTATTGCTCATCACCAGACGGTTCGGGTCGTCGTCTTCGACAATGGCGTCCAGCAGGATTTGGCGCGTATCGGGGGCGGGGGCTGCGCCATTCAGGTTCTGGATCGTTTCACGGATCAGGCGGCGATAGGTGCTGGGGCCGGGGGCGCTGATATCATGGGCGGCCAAGAGGTCGGCGTTTTTCAGAATCGATTTGAGCAGCAGATCTTCGTCGGTGCAATTGGCCCCGATGTGCAGCGCGATTTCCATGATGGCCCCAAGCAAATGTTCTTGTTGATCTTGGCGCGCAGCATAACGGGAAATCTGGACAGGGGAAACGCTTTCCGATAGGCGCTGGCCTATGTCAGAGCAAAGCACTCAGGTATTGCCCGCCGCCCGCCGCAAGGCGTGGTTCGATCCGTGGTCCGCAGGGGCGGTCTTGATCGCCTGCGTCGTTTTGGCCCCGCTGGTGGCGGTCGTCTGGTTCGCCCTGACGCCCACGGACAATATCTGGCCACATCTGCTGTCGACCACATTGCCGCGCTATGTCGTGAACACCGGCCTGATGATGCTGGGCACCGGCGCCTTGACCGCAGTTGTCGGCACAGCGACGGCTTGGCTGGTTGTGATGTACCGCTTTCCGGGGCGGCGCTGGCTGCAATGGGCGCTGCTGATGCCGCTGGCCGTGCCCGCCTATGTCGGTGCCTATGCGCTGGTTGATTTCCTTGATTACGCAGGTCCGGTGCAAACCGCGCTGCGCAGTACCTTCGGCTGGGCGACGTCCCGCGATTATTGGTTCCCGCAAATCCGCACGCGCGGCGCGGCGATTTTGGTCATTGGCGCCGCGCTTTATCCTTACGTCTACCTGCTGGCCCGCGCCGCGTTCCGCGAACAAGGCGGGGCAGGGTACGAGGTCGCGCGCGCCTTGGGCGCAGGGCCCTTTGCCCGCTTCTGGCGCGTGGGTCTGCCGCTGGCCCGCCCCGCCATCGCTGCGGGCGTTGCTGTCGTGATGATGGAGACCGTGAACGATTTCGGCACCGTCGATTATTTCGCCGTGCAAACGCTAACCACTGGTATTTTCTCGGTCTGGCGGCAGGGCGGTAATCTGGGCGGGGCTGCGCAGCTGGCCTGTGTGATCCTGTCGGTCATCGTGATCCTTGTCGGGTTGGAAAAGACATCTCGCCGCCGCTCTCGCTTTGCCACATCGGCCCGTAACGTCCGCCCCGTCACCCCGGCGCAGCTGCGCGGGGCAGGGGCCGTTGCTGCGACATTGGCTTGCGTTTTACCCGTGCTGGCAGGCTTTGTGCTGCCCGTCGCCGTGTTGACGTCGCATGCGCTCACCGCAGCGCAATGGACCGCGCCGGGCTTGGCAGAGGCGTTCGGCCGCACGCTGCTGGTCTGCGGGCTGGCAGCGGTTCTGGCCGTAATCGGCGGCGTATTCATGGTCTACGGCACGCGCCTGTCAGGCCGCCGTCTGCCGCAACTGCTGCTGCCGGTCACAGCGCTCGGCTACGCCGCGCCGGGTGCCGTGCTGGCGCTGGGCATCCTTGTGCCCTTGGCGGCCTTCGATAACGGCCTCGCCGATCTGATCCTGTCCATCACAGGCCGCGATCCCGGTTTGCTGCTGACAGGCAGCGCTGGCGTGCTGATCCTGGCTTACGTCGTGCGCTTCTTTGCCATCGCCGAAGGCACCGCTGACGCAGCCCTCGGCCGCGTCCCCGCCAGCCTGCCCATGGCTGCGCGGTCACTGGGCCGCAGCGCAGGCCAAACCCTGCGCGCCGTGCACCTGCCGTTGATTCGCGCCAGCATCGGATCGGCCCTGCTGCTGACCTTTGTCGATGCGGTAAAAGAGCTGCCAGCAACCCTGATGCTGTACAATCACGACACCCTATCGACCCGCGTCTATGCGAAAGCGAGCCTTGAAAATATCGCCGAAGCCGCCCCCGCCGCGCTGGTGATCTGCGGCGTTGGCCTGCTCGCCGTCATTTTGCTGGCCCGCGCGCATAAGTAGGGTCTTGCACCCCCCCCAAAGTGACGTTATTCCGCCCTCAGTGCCCCTATAGCTCAGCTGGTAGAGCAACTGATTTGTAATCAGTAGGTCCGCGGTTCGAGTCCGTGTGGGGGCACCATTTATCACCATATAAGCAATTGAATTCATAGCGCTTATTTGGTGACTACCCCTTACATCCCTACACGTTCCCCTACACAAACAGGGTGAACCTATGCGGATATTGAGTGTGAAATACCTTCAACGCGACGAGAAGTCCGGCGTCTACAGCTACAGGCGCAGGGTACCTAAAGAATTGAAGGAGAGGATGCCACAAGGCGAAATCTTTGAGAGCTTAGGACGTTCGGAGGAAGAAGCCCTAAGAAACTGGACTTTAGTTCATCAAAGGATTGAGCACCAACGTGAATTGGCGAGGAGTGGTCTCACAGGTTTATCGGAGGCGGATCGCAAAGAGCGACTTGTAGCGATGTTGCAGGAATATGGGGCCGACCCACACGGACCGGGTCAGGATGAAAATGAGAGAACTTGGCGAGAAGTGAAAGCCGATAGCATTGTTGATCAATACCAGAACCCAAAGACGGGTCAGTATGATGACCTGCCTGACGACAAGCGCTCCATCGCAAGTGCATTTACCGTGGGTGTATCGAGGGAGGCCGTAGAGGCGACAGTCTCGGATGCCTTTGCCTTCTATCTTAAGGAGAAGGCCTTGCCTGTCCCTGAGCAGCGTAAGAAGCAGGTGCAGCGGTTCGGGCGGGCAGAGAGGCGGCTGATTGGTATCCTTCAAGGCGACCGTAGGTTGTCAGAGGTCACCCGAAAAGATGCCCGAGCGTGGCGGGACATGAGGGTGGCGGCACGGGTTTCGCCAACAACAATCAGGCGAGAGAAGAATGACATTAGCGCCGTCATAAGTCTGGCGATAAGTGAGTTGGACACTAAGGCGGAAAACCTCTTCAGTGGCCTTCAGATTGTCGGTGCATCGGCAGGTGGGCGTGAAGACCGCAAGCCTCTGCCGGAGCTGGTTATTGAGGGCATGTATAAGGCCCTGTCAGATCATGCCGAGCTACTGACGATTTGGACGCTGCTAGACTTCACCGGGGCACGGCCCAGCGAGGTCAGGATGCTACGGATTGATGAGTTTCAACTCGATGCCGACGTACCTCACATAATTATCAAGACTCGTGAAGGCCGGACCCTCAAGACGCAATGGTCAACCCGAGAGGTTCCATTGGTAGGGGACGCCTTAAAGGTTGCGTTGAAATTGGTCGGTGGAGCGATGGACAGGGAACTGGCGTTTCCCGGTTATGCTTGTACGGGTGGCATGGATAGAATGTCGGCAGCACTCAATGGTCGTATCCGCAAGCTATCCGCTGATCCGAAGCATGTGGCATATAGCCTGCGCCATAACATGAAGGATCGTATGAGGGAGGCAGAGGTTTTTCCAGAGACGGCAAAAGCTATCGAAGGCCATGCATATAGCTCCGGACAGGATGCTAACTATGGACGGGGGGTTGGATTGCGGAAAAAAGCTGAGGCTCTTGAGAGGGCTTTAAATGGCTATAGAGGTCAGAATTTGCGACATTTTTAATGTTAAGATGGCCGCCAAACTTACTAACATTATGCGTTTCAATGCGAGTTTTGGAATAATTGAGATACTCCCTATTTTTCTAACTCTCGTATATCGCCGTATGTGCTGCACGCTCCTTGTGACGCATGTCGTATATATCGAAAATATCACCATCTTCTTCGTATCCTAGATTGGCGTAATGACTATTATATTCGTCAAGTTTTCTAGGATCGAGCCAATCCGAAGGAGCAGAAATGCCTAGAGGCAATGCTGTTTCCCCATCCCCTGAGATAACACCGAGTGTGCCATTGAAACAATCCTGATCCATGTTTGTCGTACGTGAGAAGTTTGTTCCAAATAAGAATGCACCTTCTAGCACAATTCGAGAGACGTCAGCATTTCTGAAGTCTGAATTCATCAGGCTAGCGCCATCAAAGAAGGCGTGGGATACTGTTGCATCGTCAAAGATATTATTACTCAATCCGCAATTTTTAAAGCTGCACTTATCTATATATACTCCTTGAAAATGACCCTCATCCAACGTAGATCCATCGAATGTGTCATCGATTAGACGGGCCTCTTGAAAATTTGAAAATTCCAAATCACTTCCACTGAAATCGCTGTTTCGTATTGTTGCTCGAGAAAAACAGCCCCACCGCAACGATGCTCTTGTCCATATTGTATCTTCCAGATTTGCATACCTTAGATCGAGCTTGTCCATCTTCACACCGCTGAAGTTGGCACCTTGCAAATCAAGAGAGTATTGCGGGCTCATAGACCTCTCATATGCAATACTTGCGCTGCTCCTGCGGCCTATCACAAGCAAGGCTGTTCTCAAGTCTTCCCTAAGTGGTGTATACAAGGGAAGGCTCTCTGGTGCCTCTTTCATTCTGATTTTTTCATGAGCCTTATCCAGTTCTCGTCTGGAATTGTTTCTAATATAGGCGCTTAAGATTTCCATTACTTGGATGTGATCTCGAAGGCTGTCCTGCGAAATTCTTTCTAGGGCGAAAATTGCGCCAATCCTGACTTCTAGATTTGGTACGGTGTTCTCAATGAATGCAGGTTCATTAGTATCCGAAAACATAGCAGGTTCATTTTTAATTTGCTTTCTCTCTGATCTAACGGAGCCGAGTCCCTCAACCGCCTTCGTAATTCTTTCAGTAATCTGCCCTTGCTCTGCAACGTCAACTTTCTTTTGAGCAACTATGGATCGCCACACAATAAATGGCGCACCAAAAAGAGCAGCTACAACCAATCCAATATTTCGTATGGCTGCACCAGTCGGGTCAAGTTGATCGCCCCCAAAGCCAGTTAGAGAAGATATGAACAGCAGCAAGCTAGTTAGCGCAGCAAATACAAATAAAAATGCTACAAGAATTAAAGCTATCCCAATCAGCGCTCCGAGCGGCTTGGCTTTTTCAAAGTCGAAAGAGCTATTAAATCCTAGCCAAGACCGAAGATCATTTTTGCTTTCTCGCATGGAGGGAACTGTCCGTTTTCTGGCAAAGGTCTGTACTGGCATAAAGTAGTAGACGGATTAATATTTAAAAGCGAAGTCGAAAAACCTATTTTTTAACAATGCTGAAGTTGGATAGCACGAGCTTCCCCTATTTGGCTATCCGCATTGAAAATGATCCACTCATCGCTAGAGACATCGAACAGTTCGCTTTGCCGCTACTGCTTCTGATCTTATCAACCCCTTTTTTGGGTCAAATCTCTGAGACCCGTCCTTAGGGAAGCGTAGTAACGGTTCGTCCCCCATACCCCCTCCTGAGCAAGTCGTCGATTAGGATGCCCTTTCATTTCTCTGCTCTTATACGAGGTCTTTTCTCTGAATTACGAGCCATCGAAATGTATTTAATGGGCTAGGGGAGTGTCCCGCAGGGGTATACTCTCACAGGACACTGCAAGCCGGGCTGTATGTGTCCGAATAGACTTGACGATGCACTTATCGGACGGTTAGGCATTGTCGGACACTTAAATCGGACACAATGGAGAGCATCATGGGCGAACTGATCGGCTACGCGAGGGTTTCATCGGCGGGGCAGAAGTTGGACGTGCAGGCTCAAGCATTGAGTAAGGCGGGCGTTCAGGCGGAGCACCTGTATCAGGAGAAGGTCTCAGGTACTAAGCGTGAGGGCCGCGATGCGTTGGATGATCTGTTGGCCCGTGGTGTCCGTAGGGGTGACACGCTTGTAGTGACCCGACTGGACCGCTTGGCACGATCCTCAAGGGACCTTCACAACATCGCCCATATACTGACTGAAAAGGGTGTCGGCCTGAAGGTGCTGGAACAGAACATCGATACCACTACGCCAGAGGGTCGCATGTTTTTCACGATGCTATCCGCTGTGGCAGAGTTCGAGACCGAGATACGCAAGGCGCGGCAGACTGAGGGGATCGCAGCGGCACGGGCCAAGGGGGATGATAATCCTTTCAGAGGACGCCCAGCTTCCATTAAGCGCGACAAGGTGCGGGCAAAGATGGCCTCGGGGATGACGCCCAGCGCAATCGCTAAGGACTTGGGCATCGCTAGGTCATCGGTCTACCGGATACTTGAGGAACCTGAGTGACGAAGGGGTTCCACTTTCTTGTAACCCTTGGCGGGACCTTGATCACACCCACAAAGCTGAGCGGGAATGATTGGTGATGGGGTATGAAACGGCTGGAAAATGGTCAGATAAAAGGCAATGGTTTCATGCTCTTGAGTTGGGTTGCACTTTAAGAGATGAGCGAAACCTTAAGGGTTACCCTAAGGGTTACCATCATGGATGACCTTTAAGGAAACCTTTACGGACATAGCATCAGTGTCCCATGGTTGAGGTCTTCCCTGATCATATGGCCTTCACAGGTCACCCCAAACCAAACCTTCAAGGTGCAGGGGATTGGCAGGAGGTCTGTCAGTATGGGGGTCTCCCCTCCGATAGGCTGACCCCGACAGGAGACCTTTAAGGTTGCCGCTAGATGCTCCCAAGGGGATTGAACTGACGGGGGGGCCGTACGGGTGTCCCTAATGCCGTGAGGGGCCGTGTGGGGCCCGCCACAGGGGCAAGCGCAGGTTTACCCCGACACGGGTAGCCCTGTGACTTGGATGGACTGTGAGGGGCCTGTGTGCCGCTCCCTGCTATGTCCTGTATGTTGTGTCATATTTACATCAGTATGTCTGGTATCTGTTTTAGCGGCCTCAGGGCTGACGGGTGACCGGGAGGCTCAACCTAAATCAGCTTAGGGTAGCCCCTGACTTGCTTTGTCCTATCGCCTTTGCGTGGCGGGCTGTCTGAGGAGGGGATGGACCTTAGAGGCCACCTGACAGGACGTGAGCGGGCCATAAAGGCGATCCACTAGTTTTCCCCAACATTGGTGGCCCTGAGGATAGGAGGCCCTGAGAAGCCCCTGTGTGTGGACCTTAGAGACTAAGACCCCCGAGACGCCAGCAATCAACGATTAAAGATACCGACATGGTGACCCTGACAGGTCGCCCCCGGCAGAACAGGGCTCAATGATGGGCGCTGATGAACAGGAGGACGCTGACAGTGATCCAAACCAACAAAGACTATGACGAAATAGCCCCGATAGTGGAGACCTTCAGTGTCGCCCATGCGCGGCTTCGAAAGGAGGTTCAGGATAACCCACAGGGACCCGGCAAGGTGCCTAGTAAGCTGCCCTTAAAGACGATTGAGCGTGAGGAGCAGGTTTTCCAAGTCCGGGGGGAGGCTGTCGATGATGAGAGGGTCCGTCACATTGCCGCAGGGCTTAACTGGGACAAGACGGATGACGCGGTACATGTGTTCTGGACTGGGCGGCGCTGGGTCCTGATCGAAGGACACCACAGACTGGCGGCTTATGGGTTGTCGAAGAAGAACCCGAAAGGAACTTTGCAGGTGCCTGTGATCGCACATGTTGGGATGAGCTTACAAGCTGCGCATGGGTTCGCTTCAATCGCAAACAGCCGTGAGAAGGTCACTATCCCCCAGTGGAAGAGGCTAAATGTGGCGTGGCAGATGACTTGTATTGGGGAGGGTTCCATTGCCCAACTGGCGAGGGAGAGCGGATGCGGTAAATCCACAATTAGCAACATGAGGGAGGCAAAGGCCGAGCTGCTAACAAAAGAATGGATGACGATTGAGCGGCTGACTGATGCTGAATGGCTGACGGCACGGGCTTGGTGGAAGGGGCAGGAGAAGCCGCAAGACTGGACCCTTGAGGCTGATGAGGCAAAGGCACTGGAGATTGCCGCGTTCCTTTCAAAGCACCTGAATGGCTACCTTGTGAGGAGGCCGGAGACATTCGCACGGGCGCTGTCACTGGTGTCCGAGGAGCTGCCCTACGCTCTCATGCAAACTGGCTGTTGGGGGGATGCCCTGAAGGTGATCTTCAACGGGCGGGATGAGGATGATGACGTGGATGACATAGATTGCGGGTTTTGATGAGCGGGTTGATTGATGATGGGATGATCCTCAACTGACCATGCGGGGGATGGCCGGGGGTCCCCAAATGCTAGGGCACCCATATGGGGAGGGTACTGACCCCTTGACTGAACTGTCTTTCATGAGTTAACCCATTGAGGGACAACCACAAAACCACATGTGGAAAGGTCCCGGACATGGAAACAAACCGGAGCGACCGATATGCCAACACTTTCATTGCAACTGATCCCACGCCTAACAGGTCAACCTTGGGCATTTGTCCTGCGGCACGATGGTGCTGAGGGTCGACGGAAGTGTAATCAGGTCCGATTGGGGCCTTGGATGTTGTTCATCGAGTAGGGGCATTGGCGTGGCGGGCATAACTGTCTGTCCCATTATCGCGCTACTACACATTCCTCTACACAACTGGCTATAGACAGTTCATAGTACCCTTATAAACAAGGGGTTTGAATGTCGGGTCGGTCCGTGTGGGGGCACCATTTCATTATCCAACTTTATCCGATGACATCCGATATTCCCTTGTTTATAAGGTGATTGTCGAGATCGTTTGTCCAGCGCTGTTTGTTGACGTCCAGCAGCGTACCCCCGAAAAGGGGGTATATCTGGGGGTACGATGAAAGTTTGAAAAAGTGCGTACCCCCACCATGCCACTTAGTGACATTAAGATTCGGAACCTGAAATCTGGCGACAAAGCTTACAAGGTCAGCGATTTTGAAGGGCTCTTCATTCTCATCAAGGTGAGCGGCGCAAAGTCGTGGCGGTTCAAGTATCGGATAGATGGGAAAGAGAAGCTTCTCGTAATAGGGGACTATCCCGCCGTTACACTTGCAAAGGCCCGATTGGCGCGTGATGCCGCCAAAGTGTAGATTTCCACGCGGAAGTGAGCCGGGTTTTCCATCGAGAAGTGAGCCACCTTTAAGTTATGTTTCGGGTGTCAGGCTTTGGTCAATGCATGATTGTCCTCCCTCTTTTTCTGCGCCGCTACGGCTGCACTGGCTTTGAAGCGGAAGCTGTCGTTTCCGGTCTCCAAGATGTGGCAACGGTGGGTTAGGCGGTCGAGGAGTGCGGTCGTCATCTTAGGATCGCCGAAGACGGTGGCCCATTCGCTGAAGCTCAGGTTCGTGGTGATGACGACGCTGGTGCGCTCGTAGAGTTTGCTGAGCAGATGGAAGAGCAGCGCGCCGCCTGATGCACTGAACGGCAGGTAGCCAAGTTCGTCCAGGATCACGAGATCCAGGCGGACGAGGCTTTCGGCAAGTTGCCCAGCTTTGCCTTTTGCCTTCTCTTGTTCGAGCGTGTTGACGAGCTCGATGGTCGAGAAGAAGCGAACCTTGCGGCGGTGATGTTCGACAGCCTGCACGCCAAGGGCTGTCGCGACATGCGTTTTGCCGGTGCCGGGGCCACCGATCAGCACAACGTTCTGGGCACCATCCATGAACTCGCAGCGATGCAGCTGCCTTACAGTGGCCTCGTTGATCTCACTGGCCGCAAAGTCGAAGCCTGACAGATCTTTATAAGCCGGGAAGCGTGCGGCCTTCATGTGATAGGCAATGGAGCGCACCTCCCGTTCTGCGACCTCAGCCTTCAACAACTGGGCAAGCATCGGCACCGCAGCGTCGAATGCTGGTGCGCCTTGTTCCATGAGGTCGGTGACAGCTTGCGCCATGCCGTGCATCTTCAGACTGCGGAGCATGATGATGATGGCGCCGCTGGCGGGATCATGACGCATGATGACCTCCGGCGGTCCGGGCCCGCAGGCCATCATAGCGTTCGACATTGGCTTCTGGTTCGCGCTGAAGGATCAGCGCCTGCGGCGTATCGATGTCGGGCCCGCCGATCGTCTTTCCGTCGATAAGACGGTGCAGAAGGTTCAGCACATGGGTCTTGGTCGCGACACCTTCAGCCAGCGCCATTTCCACGGCGACCAGCACAGCCTGTTCGTCGTGATGCAGAACCAGCGCCAAGATGTCGACCATCTCCCGGTCACCGCCGGGACGACGCAACATGAGATCTTGCAGCTGTTTGAAGGCCGGAGGGAATTCGGAAAAGGGGGCACCGTTCCGCAAGGCACCGGGCTTGCGCTGGAGAACGGCCAGGTAATGCCGCCAGTTGTAAATCGTGCGTGGTGGCAATTGGTGGCTGCGCTGGATCACCCGCATATGTTCGCACAGGATCTGTCCTTCAGCGGCGATCACCAGACGTTCAGGATAAACCCGCAAGCTCACCGGGCGGTTCGCAAATGACGCTGGAACGCTGTAGCGATTGCGTTCAAAGCTGATCAGACAGGTCGGCGATACCCGCTTGCTATGCTCGACAAAGCCATCGAATGCGGGTGGTAATGGCATCAGAGCTGCTTGTTCGGCGGCCCAAACGTCAGCAACGCTTCCGGGTAATGCTGCGTGCGGGATCTTACCCCATAATGCGACACACTGCTGTTCCAGCCAGTCGTTCAGGGCCGCAAGATCGGGGAAGTCCGGCATGGGTTGCCACAGTCGATGTCGGGAATCCTGCACGTTCTTCTCGACCTGCCCCTTCTCCCAGCCTGCGGCCGGATTGCAGAACGCTGGCTCAAATACATAGTGGTTCGCCATTGCGAGAAAGCGCATGTTGACCTGTCGCTCCTTTCCGCGACCGACGCGATCGACTGCCGTCTTCATATTGTCGTAAATCCCGCGCCCCGGGATGCCACCAAAGACCCGGAACCCATGCCAATGAGCGTCGAACAGCATCTCGTGCGTTTGCAGCAGATAGGCTCGGACCAGAAAGGCACGGCTGTGCGACAGCTTGATGTGGGCGACTTGCAGCTTCGTGCGCTCACCACCCAGAACGGCAAAATCCTCGCTCCAGTCGAACTGGAACGCCTCGCCCGGGCGGAACGACAGCGGCACAAAGGTGCCGCGCCCCGTCGTCTGCTGATCCCGTTGCCGATCGGCCCGCCACTCACGCGCAAAAGCCGCAACCCGGCCGTAAGATCCGTCAAATCCGAGAACCATCAGATCGGCATGCAATTGCTTCAGCGTGCGCCGCTGCTTGCGCGACTTGCCGGCCTCCGTCTTCAGCCACCCGGTCAGCTTGTCGGCGAACGGATCGAGCTTACTTTGCCGCTCCGGCGTCGTGAACTGCGGCTCGATCGTGCCCGCGTTCAAATATTTGGTGATGGTGTTGCGCGACATGCCCGTGCGACGCGCGATCTCGCGGGTCGATAGTTTCTCGCGCAGTGCCATACGTCGAATGATGTTCAAAAGTCCCATGTGTATCACTCCAATGTCCCCCATTGCGCATCGCGCTGGAGGAAAGGTCACATGGCTCAAATCTCAGTGGAAATTATCTGCTTACCCGGCTCACTTCTGCGTGGAAATCTACA
>Ga0163215_100267_pt1 | contig 116973 bp, 106 predicted proteins | sample SynspAceP_FD_185934 | JGI IMG/M metagenome (GOLD analysis project Ga0163215, IMG submission 185934) | Saline lake microbial communities from Ace Lake in Antarctica - Synechococcus sp. Ace-P (Hybrid Assembly) | ecosystem: Environmental > Aquatic > Non-marine Saline and Alkaline > Saline | place...
AAGCCGCCGTCGAACCGCCCGAAGCCGAGCCGACGAACAACCAATTCTTCCGACCAATCGTCAACCGACGAAGCTCGTTCTCGGTCTCGTTGTTGTCAATCGGCAGACCACCATCACCCAGGAATACCTTCAACTCATCCCATTGGTTCAGCGAGTAGCGGACCGCTTTGCCAAGCGAACTCTTGGGTAACACCCGGCCGTTGTCGTTCTTCTCTAAAAGCCAATCGTGAAGATCACGCATGATCGGAACCGACTCCGATTGACGAAGTTCAAGACGATCCTGCTCACTGAAGTCAAGAGCGCGATCTTCGATGTCATACAGACCTCGATAGAAAGACAACGCACGCGCAGCGGCGACCGCATCGTTCGGTTTCGCTTCCACAAATTTCCGACGCGCGTGCGAATTGCAACAAGCCGCAAAGATACGATCACGCGCTCCCAGATAGACTCCGTTATGTACCCCATAAGCATCCACCACAGCGTGGCCGTGAAAACTACCCAAGAATTCCGCAGGCCCATCGCGTCCACGACTCTGGTGAAAATCGAATACGTTGTAAGGATTGTCTTCTCGACCACGGTACAACCAGAAGCGTGCCGTCCGCATCTTGCCCGGCAGGCTCGCGTCTTGCATCCGTACCGTCGTGTCATCGATGCCCAGCACTCTGCCACTGAGCACCCGCTGTCGCATCAACTCCAACAGTGGAGCGATCAAGGCAGCCATCGCCACCAACAGGCCGTACTGCGTATTGCGTGGGATCAACAAGCCAGCGCGGGCGAAGATATCTTCACCGCGATACAACGGCAGGTGATCGGCGAACTTATTGACGGCGACTTGCGTGTAGACACCGAATCCATAATCGCTACCGGGGACCGGTGTGGTCAGGCCGCCAGGTTCTTGACCAGCGGGAACTTGTACGATTGTTTCTTTGCACTTGCTGCAGGCACGTTTCGGGCGACGGATCTCCCAAACGAACATCTCCGCTGGAATCAAATCCACTCGCTCGCTGATGTCTGTTCCGATGATTGGCATCTCGTCCTGACAACACGGACAGATGCGATCTTTCTCGGCGACGTCGGCGTCGACAATTTCACGGCGCAAGTGTGCCGGTAGTTTTTGAGATTTCTTTTTTCGTTTTCGGCGTCCCGGTCCCGTAGGCGGATCCTCTGGTTCTGGCTCGACCTCGGCCTGCTGTTCTTCACCACTTTCAAACAAATGCAACTGCGATTCGTCGACGTGCCGTTCGCTGGACTGACCGAAGAACTTGCGTTTGAAGAGAGCGAGTTCTTCACGCAGTTGTTCGATCGTCTGCTGCTGTTGCTGCACGGCTATCTCAAGCTCAACGTTCAATCTTAAAACGCTTTGCAAGTCGATGATTTTCTCCGGTTCAGCCATGTGTGATTTATCGCATAGCCAATAAAAAACGCAAGGCTCTATCAAGCCTTGCGTCGTGGTTATCTCAAAAAAGATTGGCTTGAAATTCAAGCGGCTTTTTGATCGTTGATCGAGTATCGTTTTCGTCGCCTGGAACCTTCGATCTGAACACCGCGAAGCATCATGACTAACTCAGCGGAATCAATCTCGAAGTTGCCTTCGGTGTTGCGGCTGAGCTTTTCAAACGTTCCGCTTTCGAGTCGTTTGGACCAGATGGAGAGGCCGTCTTGATCCCACATCAGGATCTTGACAAAGTCACGCTTGCGATTGAAGAACACGAACAAATGCCCTGAGAACAGATCCGCCTCGAAGTGCTGCGTCACGATCCCGGAGAGACCATTGAAACTTTTTCGCATGTCGGTGGGCTGCGTGTAAACGAAGATGCGATTTCCTGCCGCGACTGCAATCATGATGCTCTCCCAACGGTGGTGGCTTGGACGATTGCGAGAATCGAGTTTTGCAACAGGTGCTGTTGGGAATCCGTGTCCAAGCGAACGATCGCTCCGCCGGGCAATTCAATCTGAATCATCGCGTGTGACGGCTCCGCAGTCAGAGTGGGTGCCAGTTCGACAGCGACAAATGCACCGCCGATCTTCTGCTGATTCGTTTCGAGCTTGCGTCGCCATTGGTAAAACGAAGCGACCGAGCAATTTTCCTGGCGACAGAACTGGGCGACGGTGGTGCCAGCGTTCTCAAACCGCCTGAGTCGGCGACGCCATTGATCGGCGAGTTGAGGATTGGGCAAGCGAACCATGGGGTTTCTCCTGTAAGTGGAACGAAACCCACCAGGCTAACGACGCAGTCAACACGGGCAGATAGAACGCTTACGAACTTGGCGACGGTGCCATTTTCAAAAGCAATCGAAGTCTGTCGGCTCCGGTTTTTACGTAGGAACGTCACAACACGACCAACGTGTTTTCGCTTTCAGCCTGACAACGAGCGGCGTATGCCGGATCAAGCCGATCCGGCAATCCTCTGGCGTTACCCTTCAACCGCTCTCTTGAATCAATCGACGAGTCGGATGCCAACAAAATCGAAACGCTGAAAGTAACTGCGGAATCCGGCACGGAATCCACGCAGTACGACCACGGCGATTGGTAACTTATCGTTACGGCTTTGCACATCTCACTCAAGAACACTCGCTGTACCACACCTCTTTGCGGAGCAGCGATCCCCTGCCAGGTTGTCAGGTATGAACCAAGTTTTGTGATTAGAACACGCCGCAAAGACCGGACCCAATGAGGCAAGCTCATGAGGATCGTGAAAAAACGATGCGGTGCAAGCAACCCAAGAACAGCGAATCACTACACTAGTTAGTGTCTCACCGTCGCTTGCTAATTTGATTGGCAACGAATTGAGCCAATGGCAGAAGATAGTTGAATCTCAGTTGGTTTGAGATCTAGGAAATCAACGATTTGATTAACAACCAATTCCGGTTTCGTGAGAACATCTGCGTATTCGATCTTGAGATGCGACTGGTGCGCAAACCATTCAGTGGCTTTTTGATAAAGCTGAGACTGCAATTCCTGCTCCCGTCCAGGCCACCATGCTCTGCGTTGTAGCGAGGTAGTCGCCTCAGGAAGTGAACGATGACACCAAAGGTAACGCACGTCGCTTCCCCACCCTGCGTGAATGTCCTCGGCCGACAGCACCAGCAGCGGATGCTTCAATCGGACAGCTTGGAACCTGGTATCCGCCTCCATCTCCACGATCCATTTCTTGAGCACGCGAATCCGTTGCTCAGCAGCGACGGTCTCGATTAGGTTTGGCTCCGACCACCACTGTCGAAGCTGTTCGGACATCCAAGAAGCTTCATAATGATCTCCGTAGAAGTACCTGCCCATCGTCACACCAAGGTGATGCAGTAAACCAGCGACTGCCGATGATCCCGAACTGTAGGTGCCCAGCACCGCTATGCGCGTTGTCGCCGCGATGCAGGCATGGCCGGACGCCGCATTTTCTCGCTGTTGCTTTGCCTGATGATACCTTCGTTCTGCCGCATCGGCTTGGGCAGCGAGACCAGTTCGCCGATAGGCGAACCGCAGCACGTCAAAAGGTCCTTCAAACCAACCAGTCAAATTTCGAAAACTAATTCGATTTTTTCCCGCTGCCAACCCTTCCGCATGTCCGAGGCGAATCGCGATCTCCGCCCACAGAATGGCATCGGCGTCACGCCCGCCTTGGTAACAGCAATACGCTGCCTGCCAGGCAAGTTCGGGTGACGCCGGTTGTCGCGCGAGACCTGCTGAGCACGCTTCCACCGCCAATCCATATCGGTGCTGCGCGGAGTGGCATTTCGCGATCTGGAAGCACGCCCAAGCCGCTTGTTCGGGCCAACCGTCTCGGATGTCGAAACATCGCTGGTAGGCGTCGATTGCTTCGTCGAATTGCTTCAATTCTTCGAGAGTTTGCCCCAAATAATACCACCACCGCGCGTTACCGGGCTCGTCAAGAGTTTCCTCTTTTAAAATGGTAAGATCGCGTTGCAGTTTATACTGGAATTGCTCATTCGTCTTGCGTTTTTCCGTGAACTTCCATCCCGGCAACACGCGGCGTTCATCCGCCTTGGCACCGACCAATGATTCGTGCGTTCGCCCACTCCACGCCAGGTGCGTGTCGGTTCGGACGAACCGTTCCTTGTCGTAGGCCCCGTCTTGCGATGGAACCAGCCAGGCATGAACGTCAGCGTCCGACGACAAAGCGATTCGAAGCGACTCGATATCACGATCACCATCCACCCGCACCCGTTCATCGGTATCTAACGTCAGTGCCCATGTCGCCCCGGCTTCGAATGCCGCAGTGATGGCAAAATTCCTCGCCATGGAAAAATCATTGCACCACGCGAACGGTCGAATCACTAACTTCTCTCCCGCAATCGATTTAGCAATGAGCAAACTGTTGTCGGTGATCCCTGTGTCGATTAACACCAGCATGTCCACCCAGTCAATGACGCTGGAAATACCCTCGGCGATCAACGATTCGTTATTCCCACATAGTATTGTCGCCGCAATACGGGGTTGCGGAACGTGACGGCTGAGCGGCACGGGCATTACTTGACCCATCGTCCCTGGTTCGCGCGAGCCTGAGATGGATGGGGGCTCTCGCACTCCGGCGCGAGCGACACACAGGTTCTCGCCCTGCTGCCATCGATCGACGAATCTACCATCCTGCGTCAACGCTGCTTCCAACGCCGCGCGGCATCCGGGTGCGAAGCGATCATGGAGTTCGATCATGATCATCTGAACTCGTTCGAGCCAAGCAGCCGATGTTTCGAACACAGACTTCTCCGCACCCTCGATATCCACCTTCAGGAGATCGATCCGCGGAAAATCATACTGATTCATCAACTGATCAATCGTGATTCCCTGAGCATATTCGACCAGTTCGTTGGCAGCACCAGTTCCTGAGTCAATCGTCCGAAACCCCCAAGCCCCTTTCTGGGGATCGGTAACAGGAACCTGACCCCGGCAGTGCCAAATCGCCGCGTGGACAGGCACGATGTTTGGGTAAGGTACGCAGTTCTCTTTCAATAACTCAAAGTTTTCACCTTCGGGTTCAATCGAAAGAATCTTCGCTTCAGGATATCGATTGGCAAAGTAGATCGAAGCAATTCCGATGTTCGCACCCGCATCAAGAATGAACTCGACGTCATTGCGAAACGAGCATTCGTACTCACCGTGAATACAAACTTCATGTAGACATCGCTCGTCGTTCGTTCCAGCCCGAATACTGACAGGATGTGCGAGACCGGTTAGTTTACGCTGGATTCTTGTCATGATGGATCTTGTGAATCCGTGCCAAACCTTCGAAATGACCGACGACTATTGTACCAAAGCATTTCTCTAACGCATCCATCCCTCAATCAAAAAATCATCGTTCGTCAGTCGCGTTGAAAGCTGTCTCTTTTTGTAAGCGACGTTCTTGCGTCCAGAGACATAAACCTGATCTCGATTGTAATCTTTGATGTCCAGTTGAGATTCACGAGCATTCTCCGTTAAACTCGCGACGGCGGCAAATTCTTTCCAAGCACGCGGGCTGCGCGGACGAAACGCGACCCAGAAACAGTCGGAGTTTACTGTCACGAATACCATGCTTGCGGAAGACATAACCGATTTTGGCTTGCGTTTCTCCCGGTTCCACATTGCCAGCAAGGCCGCAAATGCAAGCACCAATAAAAGTAACGAGGAGAGCTTGTATCGGGCGATACGACACGAGAATATGCGAAATCTAAAGTACCATCTATCGATCTCAGTAACTGTCTCGTAATGATTCACGCACACTGCCTCTTTTGCTGCAAACGCGAAATACTCTTTTCAATGCTAAGTTGGTGCGTTCGCGACCGGACCTCGGATAAAAGAGGCACCGTAAAACGCTTTGCCAGAAACACATTGCAATCGAAACAAAAAATCAAGGGTTAAAATCCTGGACGTGGGCCAATCGGTCAGCCCTCGCTATTGATCCCATCGTACCAAAGAGACCTGAGCACTTTAGTACCACTGAACTGTCTGGTCTTCTTCCGCTAATACATCCACATCTCCAATGAAACCGCTTCGCGAATCAGTCGAGTAGAAAGACGCTTCTTCTGATCAGCGACAATCTCACGTCCATAAACGTCAATCCTACTTCGGTCGTAGTCAATGGCGTCAAGTTGAGACTCGCAAATCCAAAAATGCGAATCATTCTTCGCCGAGGTTAAACTCGATAATTTCATACTTCCAAACACCCGGAAATTCACATTCTCGTCGTCGCTAAACTGATTTATATACTCGAGTAAATTACCGATAGTGAAATTAGCGTGTACGTAACGAATCGATCCCAAGTCTTGTGACTTTATTTGCAAGCGATTGACGAACGAGCCGTCAACGCGGATACCTTTGACTCCCATCGGGAGCAACACATTTGAGTTATTGAGGTTGCAATTGAGAAACGAAACCGATTCTAACGGCGTCCGTTGAAAATCAATCGTTCGCTCGCTGAAATCACTGCTTTCAATGACGAGGTGTTTCAAGTTCGAGAGTTTCAGTGCACGACGAAGAACTTCGTCAGAACAATTAGGAATTGTTAGCGTGATATCATCTGTTTTCTTGGTTAGGCTCGTAATGGCAGCAAACTCTCTCCAAGAACGAGGGCTTTGTTGCCGAAAAGTTACCCAGACTTGATTCTCGTTGAGCGTCGCCTTGCCAACCTTCGCTGCCATGAGAACCGACAAAGGCTTGCGATTTTCCCGATTCAAGTAGGCGAATGCGGCAGCGAATAAAACCACTACCAGCAGCAGTGATGAAAGCTTGTGCTGAACGATGCGGTGCATGTGTTTTGGAGTCCCGATTAGAGATGCCTGGAGTCGTGTCTAAACCAAAGTTCATTCTCGTTTCAATCAACTCGTGCTTGCACCACGCGAACCGCAGAATGTGCTTAGGGCATGATAATGCTGCCTGGGGGAGACGGTGCTGCATAGTGCTGTTCACCTGAAACACATTCAAAACCGAATACCAATTGGCGAGTGACTCTATATAGTGCGACATCAACTCCTGAGCTGCCACCTAGAGTACCTCCAATTTTCGTTATCATTTCGAGACTCCAGTCCCAGCTCGTTGACACGTCCAGGTCTACGTTGTGCGTGATCGTCAGCTTGCCTTCAACAGCATTGTCCAAACCGTATCCTCTTGTGTCTTTGTACACTATTTCCAGCGGCCCTACAGTTACATCCATGACGCCCGAAGAAGTTCCGGTGAAATTATCCGTTGGTTTGTGTATAGAGCCATCAGCGTGGCAAGCAAACACCGCTGAACCAGCGTCGTTGCCGCCCCATCCTTCGCTGGAAATCAACTTGATCAGCTCGATATATCCACTTCCACTCGCGAAAATTTCAGCCTCCTTCGGTCTGCCTTTATACGACATTTTCGAATGCCCTTTGAAATCGATATCGTACATAAAGCGATCAAGGAAGTATTCATGCTCAGCGAGTGCTGCCGGGTCGTTATGATTGGGTAATTTCAGTGAGGAGAGTGGGTGGATGAAAACCTCTCCACCGATAATGACCACGGTCGAAACGTTGCTGTCTGCAATTCCATCGTTTGCTTTGAACTTGAATGAGTCTCCGATTGATGTGTTAAAACCACCCTGCGGCTTATACAAGTACAAACCATCTCTCGCACCTGGATTCAAGGCGGTTAAGGCACCGTTCTTCGGCCCGTCTACGATAAGGTATTCGAGTCCATCCCCGTCGGCATCGGCGCCCGTTAGCTGAATAGTTACGGACTCACCTAGATTCACATCTGCCTGAAGATTCGTCGTGACCGGTTTCGTATTGTAGACTGTTATGAAAACATTCGCGGTTGCGGAATCGATTCTGTCGCTTGCAGTGAACTCAAAACTGTCTTCTCCGACAAACCCATCATTTGGCTCGTACACGTACGTTCCATCGGCATTGAATGACAAGACACCATTGACCGTTGTAGAGGACACAGCATATGCAAGGTCATCCCCGTCGGGATCATCCCCCGAAACGCTCGATTCCAGCGTTGAGTCATGCAAGATACTTTCGGTTGTTGTGGATACCTGCGGCGCGGTATTGTAGACGGAAATCGCAACAATGGCTGTGTCGGTATCAATTCCATCGGTAACCTCAATCTCAAATTGGTCGTTTCCAACGAAAAGTGCATTTGGTTCGTACCGGAAAATTCCGGTGATACCCATAATCAGTGTTCCGCTGGTGGGGCCATTGACGAGCGAATAAGTCAAGAAGTCGCCATCGAGATCAGAACCGGAAACGTAAGAATTCAACAGCCGGTCATGAAGCACGGACTCCACGCCTGAGTATGCCAACGGAGCCGTGTTGTAGACGTCGATCAAGACGATTGCGGTGTCGGTATCGATCCCATCAGTAACCTCAAACTCGAATTGGTCAGTTCCGACAAAAAGTTCGTCAGGTTCATAAGTATAGCTTCCGTTGCTGTCGAGCGTGAGCGTTCCACTCGTTGGTCCAGTGACGAGTAAAAATGTCAGTGAGTCGCCATCGACGTCAGAACCGGAAGCATAGGAGGTGAGCGTTCGATCATGCGGTACGGATTCGGAGCCTGGGTAGGCTTTCGGTGCCGAGTTGTAGACGCTAATGAAAACGGTTGCGGTGTCGGTGTCAATTCCGTCGGTGACCTCAAACTCGAACTGGTCGTTTCCAACGAAAAGTACGTCAGGTTCGAACGTGTAGCTTCCGCTGCTGTCAAACGTGAAGGTGCCGTTACTCGGTCCCGTGACGAGTGAAAAAGTCAACAAATCGCCATCAATGTCATTGCCCCATACGTAGGAGTGCAGCGTTTGGTCGTGCAGTACGTACTCGGAACCTGTGTACGCGTCCGGCGCCGAATTATAGATGTCGATCAAAACCGTTGCGGTGTCGGTATCAACTCCGTCGCTGACTTCAAACTCGAATTGGTCGCTTCCAATAAACAGTTCGTTCGGTTCGTAGGTGTAACTTCCACTGCTGTCAAACGTGAAAGTTCCGTTGGCAGGTCCATTGACGAGCGAAAAGGTCAATGAATCGCTATCCATGTCGTAACCCGACACGTAGGAGTACAGCGTTTGGTCGTGCAGTACCGACTCGAACCCTGCGTAAGCGTCCGGAGGAATATTTGGTCCCGTCGGTGAAGTCGGCCCGCTCGGTGAAGTCGGCCCGCTCGGTGACGACGGCCCGCTCGGTGACGACGGCCCACTTGGTGACGACGGCCCGCTTGGTGATGATGGACCGCTCGGTGAAGTCGGCCCGCTCGGTGACGACGGCCCACTTGGTGACGACGGCCCGCTTGGTGATGATGGACCGCTTGGTGATGATGGACCGCTTGGTGACGACGGTTCTGATGCTCCGAATTGGAACAAATCCGATGGCGAAGCGAGGGAGCCAGCTTCGGAACTTTGGTAAGATTGTCCCAGCCGGGTGAGCACAATGTCGGCGTCTTCGGAATTGATGACACTAGTCATATCGATGCCAGTCACTGGGAGTTGGCTGGCCGCGACGTTTGGGTTGGCAGTGCCAATAATGACGAAGGCGTCTACCGGACCAAATAAAACATTGCCGTCAATGTCACAAATGAATGGCGTCCCGGTTTGAAACGACGAGTCGGCCATCCCCAAATCTGCCGCTAAGAGTTGCCTCGCTGCCAGAGTTTCCAAAACTAGCCTTCGACGAGTGCGACGTTTATGTTTTTGCTGTGCTGTGCTGTGCTGTGCTGTGCTGTCGTTTCATCGCGTCGGCTCCGCAGGCATGAGGATGAAAAACGCGTGTCTCGACTCTGAACTTAGGGAATCGAAATGCTCAGTCAACAAATTTCTTTGGAAATTTCCGAAATAGCTGTTTTAACGCTAAAAACAGTACTCGCCGGGTCAGGCACGATTCTGGCGTTATTCATTTGCGAATCCCGAATTTCGTCTCGGGCCACACGCCAAGCGTTCTTCCATTCGCATGCGGCTTGATCTTGTAATTATTTCACTCGAAAAAATCGCGTAGCAGCGTCTCACCGTCGAAGTTGGAAGTTCCGAGTCTCAGGGCAAACTCGTCCATGTTGGGTTCTGCCGAACCTTTTGTGCCAATGGGCCTGTCAATGTGAAACCTGGGATGCGTCCTGTCTGTCGAACCGGCCTAATCATGTTTGCACACGGCAGGAGTTCAATTCGGAAGATGATTCGTCTCAGTTCAGTGACGTGCAGTTACGACATCTCACCACGGTCGCTCCCCATTTGGATCGTCGTGCGATTGTCAGACTCGCCTATTGCAAGTGCCGTGATACGGATGATCCGGTTGATTGTCTCTGGAAAGCGAGCCGGTCGGATTCGTTGTAGGCGTAACGACAGCCTTCTTCGTGACCGAGTTTTTCCGAGGCGGCGTAATACGTAAACCGGAGCATTTTCGAGACGGGGATCACTTGCTGGTCACGGACGTCCTTGCGAGCCAATGCGATCGCAGTCGTCGGTGACCTCGACATTTCGCGACGCGAGGCTGCGATTGTGATCGGTCATCACACGGCGCAATAGTTCCCCCATTTATTTACTAATCTAATAAACGAGGCTTGTTACGACACTGATTGACCTATGATCTATTGATACCGATCGATGCTTTGGCTTCGATCGAAATCATCCGATGGTATTTGCGACGAGCGGGATCATGGCGGAGAACACTGAATCGATGAACGTGCCTGAAGCCGTCAGCGTTTTTGAAATGTTCAAAATCGGAGTCGGCCCCTCGAGTTCCCATACGATGGGGCCGTGGCTCGCCGCACGTCGATTTCTCGATGAAATGTCGCCTGAAAGTTTGGCTGGGATCACGCGGATCGAAGTCGACCTGTTCGGCTCACTGGCCAAAACCGGTATCGGGCACGGCACCGATATCGCCGTGCAACTGGGGTTGTCGGGACAGACGCCGGAGTCGATTGAGACCGCGACAATCGATGAACGGATCGAGCGAATCCGATCTTCCGGTGAAATTCAATTACTCGATCGGTACCCGATTGCCTGGAACCCGCAAACGGATATCCGATTCAACCGCGACGAGTCGCTGCCCGAGCATCCCAACGCGATGAAGCTGACCGCTTGGACGACCGACGGAAATTCGCACAGTGACGTGTTCTTTTCCGTCGGCGGCGGGTTCATTGTCAAATCAGGCGAGACGATCGAAAACTCGACGCGGTCACTTCCCTATCCGATCGAACGTGCCGCCGATCTGCTCGCTCATTGCCACTCGCAATCACGGTCGATTTCCTCGATCGTGATGAGCAATGAATTGTGCTGGCGGGACGAAGCGTCGGTCATCGCGACACTGGCCGGAATTCGTGACACGATGCTCGACACGGTTCACCGGGGCTGTCGAACGGAGGGGACGTTGCCCGGCGGGCTGGGCGTCCGTCGGCGAGCGTCACGAATGGCGGCCAAGTTACTCGAAGGCGAGGTGCCAGCCGATCGTGATCAATGGATCGGAATCCTGAAGCGACAACGCGACGATTTCTCACGCGTGTTGGATTGGGTGAGTTGTTTTGCCTTGGCGACCAATGAAGAGAACGCCGCCTTCGGACGGGTGGTCACGGCGCCGACGAACGGTGCCGCCGGGGTGATTCCAGCGGCGCTGTTGTACCTGATGTGCTTTTGTGACTCCGGTGAAGAGGATTGGTTACCGTTCCTTTTGGCGGCTGCGGAGATCGGTTGCATCTTTAAGAAAGGGGCCACGATTTCAGCGGCCCAGGGCGGATGCCAAGCGGAGATTGGCGTTTCCTCGGCGATGGCGGCAGCGGGATTGGCCGAGTGTCTCGGTGGTTCACCGCTCCAGGCGACCGAAGCGGCTGAGATCGCGATGGAACATCACCTCGGAATGACCTGCGATCCGATCGGCGGGTTGGTTCAAATCCCGTGCATCGAACGCAACGCGTTCGGAGCGATCAAAGCGATCACGGCAGCGAGGTTGGCGATCGGTCGACAACCGAGCGAATCACGCGTCTCGCTCGACGGCGTCGTGCGAACGATGTGGGAAACGGCGCTCGACATGAACGCCAAGTACAAAGAGACGTCCGAAGGCGGCCTCGCCGTTCAAATCGCCGTCAACCTGAGCGAATGTTGATCCAGCCATGGGCGAAATTGTGGCGTTTTAAATACTGCCATCTCTCGCGGTGGCAACCTACCTGCTCCCGCTTTGGACTGGATTCGCGGTTGCTGGGTTCTCAGGCGACAACACGCTGGTCGATCGCCGGGCGAAACCGGGGCCGTATTGGTTCATCACGGCGTTTTAGACACTCGTGTTGATTCGCACCCCAGTGATCATTGCACTGGCTCAATGATCGTCACACTGGCTCAATGATCATCACGGGCGCGGTGCCGCTTCGGCGAGTTCGGCGAGTTTTTCCACGCCGACTCGGGAACAGAAATCGCCGAGCGATTCGGTGCCTTCCCGATGGCCTTTGAACGCCGAGAACAGACCGATCATTTCATCAACGACGTCTTCGTCCTTGACCGCTTCTTTATAAATGTCGGCGAGCCGATTGCCGAGCCATCCGCCGCCGGTGAACACGGTGTACTTGCCCACCGCCTTGCCGACGAGCGCGAGGTCGGCGTTGTAAGGACGGGCGCATCCGTTGGGGCAACCGGTCATGCGGATGGTGAAGCGTTCGTTGGACAACCCGAGTTTGGCGAGCGGTTCTTCGATCGAATCGATCAGGCTGGGCAAACGCCGTTCACTCTCGGTGATCGCCAGGCCGCAGGTCGGCAACGCCACGCACGACATCGACCAACGACGCACGGTGCTGGTTTGCTCCGTGGTCGGGATTCCGTGCGCGGTGATCAGTTCCATCAGGCGATCCTTCTCGGATTCCTCAATGTCGCAAAACAGAATGCTCTGGTGTCCGGTGAAGCGGACTTCGCGGTTGAACTCGGAGGCGATGGCTCGGAACGCGGTCTTCCACTGCGTTTTTTCGTTGTCATAAAGGCGTCCGTTTTCAACGTTCAATCCGTAGGACCATTTACTGTCGCCTTGTTCCTGCCATCCCATGTGATCGTCGAATCCGTGGACGTCGTCGACGGTGCAGTCGGCGAGTTTTTCACCGAACACCTTTTCGACTTCGGTTCGGAACCTTTCGATGCCCCAATCGGCGATCAGGTATTTCATCCGTGCGACTTTGCGGTCGGTGCGGTTGCCGTTGTCACGTTGCACGATGATGACCGCCTTGGCCACGTCGATCGCTTGTTCGGGCGTCACGAACGCCATGCGTTTGGCGAGTGCGGGGAACGTTTTCTTCGCACTCGGGGTACGGCCCATGCCGCCGCCGACGATGACGTTGTAGCCGATGATTTGTTCGTCACGCACGACGGCGATGAAACCGAGGTCTTGGGTGTAGATATCGATGCAGTTGTCTTCGGGCAGAGCGATCCCACACTTGAATTTCCGGGGCAGGTAGGTCGGCCCGTAGAGCGGTTCGTCGATGACGGGGTTGGTCGTCGGGGCGGGCTCACCGCCATCGGCGAGCGATTTCTCACCGGTGTCCGGGTCCGTGATCCACAACTCGTGGTAGGCCGGGGTTTGCGGGGCGAGGGCCTCGGTCAATTCGTCGGTGAAGCGCTCGAATTGGGCGTGGATCGGGCCGGTTCGTTTGGCCGGGCAGCACATGATGTTCCGGTTGACGTCGCCGCAAGCCGCCAACGTCGACAAGCCGCATTCGTTGACACGGTTGATCGTGTCCCGCAGGTTTTGCTTCAAAATCCCGTGCAGTTGCAGGGTTTGGCGGGTGGTGATTTTGAGCGTCGAGTTGCCCAATTCGTCGCAAAGGTCGAGGTGGGCGACGAGTTGATCGGATGTCAAACGCCCGCCCGGGATGCGGCAACGCAGCATCATCGAGTAGGCTTTCCCGCCACCGGATTTCTTCAATTCCTTCCGTTCGTCACGGTTGTCTTGTTGATAAGTGCCGTGGAATTTCAGCAGTTGCAGGTTGTCATTATTGAAATGGTCTACCGGATCGGCCAATTCGTGGTCGATGGTTCCCATCAGGTAATTACTGTCTGTTTTGATCGTCTCGACAGCGCTGAGTTTGATTGGAGCGGCGGTTTTGGAGGTCGTTTCGGGTGCGTCGGTAGACATTGAGAGAAAAATCCTGTGTATTTGCGTCCGGTCGGTTGACCGTTTTCGAGCGAATGTGTCACGGTCGACTTGGTTCAACCAATCGACTGCGGCGTTCAGTTATAGCGATTGTGCGACATTCTCACTACGCCGAAGTGAAAACTACTCATATTTATACAACCGAAGGTAAGGACATGCCCGCAACACGACTCGACGGCAAACGAATCGCTCTGGAGATCCGGCAAGAGGTCGCCGAGGAAGTCGCTCGCTTTGTCGCCAAGGGCCACGCACCACCGAAACTCGTAGCCATCTTGGTGGGCGACGACCCCGCCAGTCAGGTGTACGTACGGAACAAGGAGCGGGCTTGTGAGAAAGCCGGCATCGCCAGCCTGCTGGATCGGTTACCCGCCGCGACCTCGCCGGACGAGTTGCTCGGGCGGATCGACCGACTCAATCGAGACGAATCGGTCAGCGGGATTTTGGTCCAACTGCCTCTGCCGACGCCATCGGTCGGGGGCCACGAGGGACTCGACGAGCGGGCGGTACTCGATGCGGTCGATCCGATGAAGGACGTCGACGCGTTCTCGCCGGTCAACGTCGGTTTGCTGATGCAGGGCCGGCCACGGTTTCTACCCTGCACGCCGCATGGAATTATTCAGATGCTGCATCGCAGCAGGATTGCGACCTCGGGCAAGCATGTCGTGGTGGTCGGACGCAGCGAAATCGTCGGCAAACCGATGGCGATGATGCTGGCGCAAAAGGACGGCACCTGCGGCCCGGAAACCGCCAACGCGACCGTGACGATCGCCCATAGCCGCACGCAAGGATTGAGGGACGTTTGCCTGACGGCGGATATTTTGATCGCGGCGGTCGGACGGCCCGAGATGATTCGCGGCGACATGATTCGTCCCGGTGCGGTGGTGGTTGACGTCGGCATCAACCGCGTCGGCGAGCGACTCGTCGGCGACGTTGCGTTCGACGAGGCCGAACAAGTCGCCTCGGCGATCACACCGGTCCCCGGAGGCGTCGGGCCGCTCACGATCGCGATGCTGCTGCACAACACGTTGCTGGCCGCGAAGCTGCAGCAGATGGGGTAATCTCGTTCGGCTCTCCGAGCCGATAACATTCCAAACACCGCTCCATAACGCAAATCGGTTCGGAGAACCGAGCGACAATCTCCGAGCCGACAGCGTTCGCGTTAACGATACGGCAAGAAAACCAGACTCACGCCGACGAGCAAGCATCCCGCCACGCTCGCCCCGGTCGCGAGGACGGCGACGGCAATGAGATCGTGGCGCAGTTGCCCGGAATCGCGGTGGAACAAAATACTCGCGATCAACCCGACTGCGAAACAAAACATCAGCGTCAGCGTCAGGCAGCCGACACCCGGGGAATGCGTGAAAAAATCGACGATCGGTATCCGGCGGTTGGCGAACTCATCCGCGTCGGCAAGCGAGATGTCCGCATCGATGCCGATGCCGCCTTGGCGGTCGTTGGCGCCCAAGAAAGTCAGATCAAAACCGGCTTCGGTTCTCTCGTAATCAAACGATCGCTGGGCATTGAAGTTGTAACCGAATCGATAGTTGCGTGATTGGGATGCCGCCGGTAAATCGGATAGCTTGTTCGGCCATTTCCGGTGTACGTTGTGGTAATCATCGATCCACCGTGCAACGGTTTGAAGTTTATCTCGCGACATCTCGGCGTAGTCCGGGTAGGCTTTGCCAAACGTCCCCAAGGTGAGCCACGCCAGTGACAGAGCACCGACCAAGGTGAGTGCCCCGCAGAGGGCACCGAGTTGCCAGTCGTTGCGTTTGAGCAACCGTCCCGAGGCGGCGTGCAATGCAAAACAACCCAACGCGAATCCATACAAGCCGGCGATCCGCATCCCACCGAACCAGATCGCGAACGCGGTCACGAAAACGATCAGGTCCACGATCGACAGATACTGAGCGTGGCGAGGTCGCAGTAATTCGATTCGTTGGGTTCGGCCCATTTGGTTTTCTAGATCATGATTTGAAAGTAGGTTAGGCTGCCAGCCTGGTCCGTACGTCAGGCTTTCCAGCCTGACACCCACGAAGGTCAGCCTAGAAAGGCTGACGTACGTTCAGGGCAGGCTCCGCCTGCCGAATCCGAAAACGAGGCGGGAGCCTCGAAGACAGTGGGTTCCTAGACGAGAGCCTGGGAACCAGCGACTTAGGCCGGATGAAGGCCTTTTTGCGACACCCAACCGGCAGCACCTTTCATTACCATCAACGTATTATTTAGGGGATGCCGGATCAACGCCGAAGCGGCTTGATCCGGCCTGCTTTTGTGGTGTCAGGCTGTGTGGTGTCAGGCTGGAAAGCCTGACGTACGCCTGCTCACATCCTAGCCGATCCCTCCGCATCGCAGGGAGCCGAGCGGAAAACCGATTCGGCGAGATGGTGGGGCTTTGCGGTTTCGTCATCGAGGTTGAGTTGTTAGGCTTTCGCGGCTTCTCAGCGTTCGGCCTCGGTCGTGCGGCGGGATTAAGCAGGTTCGGGTAATTCATTGCGGATAACCCCATTAGCCGTTTGGGCGTTAGCCCCGGTTACACGCGAGAACCGTGGCTAACGCCAAAACGGCTAATACACCGAAACACTTTCCCGAACCTGCTTAGTTGACCCTTTTGCGTCGATCACCCCTGGGGGTGACGATGCCGTCTCGTTGCAGGAACCACGTGTTTTTTGCCGCTCGCGTCTGTGACGCGGTAATTGCTTCACTGACGATTGGATGCGTTTGCAAACACTCGCCCTAGCGTTTTTTCTGATTGTTCAGGCCACGCCTGTTTCCGCACAAGGTCCGTCAATCGAGTTCGAGACGAGGGATTTCCCCGACGCACGCGAAGGTTACGTTTCACTGGATTGGAACGAGGTCGCCGGTTCCATCGCCGCTCATGTGAGTTACCGGGTCCGTGACCAAAACGATCGGGTCGTCTATCGCGGCGGACTGCCGATGGCGTTTGTCTCCGGGCTGCCCGACGGCGAGTATGAATTTCACGTCGAGTCGGTTGATGCCAACGGCGACGTGTTAGCCCGCAGCCTGGTGCCTGCCGTCGTCACGGTTCGCCACTGGTCGATGTGGCAGGCGTGGTTGTCGTTCGGCGTCGGGATGACCGTTTTCATTGTGCTGGTCGTAGTCATCATTCATGGTTCGTGGAACGCACGCCGTTCGGCGGGAGTGAGTTCCGAGGCGGATCGATTGGAGGCGACTCGATGAGTGGACCTGCGATTTGGGTGATGTTCGCGGCGACTCCGATTCTGTCGCCGACGGCCGGCTACGTGATGTTGGCGGTGTTCAGTGTGCTGTGGATCGGGCTGGGGATTTGGTGGGGGCGCCGCGTGAAATCGTATGACGGTTTTGCCGTCGCCGGACGCAACGTCGGCTTGGCGCTCGGGACTGCCACGGCCGTCGCGACGTGGATCACATCGAACACCACGATGCTCGCCCCGCAGTTCGCGTTGCAGCTCGGCATCTGGGGAGCGCTGGCGTATTCGACGGCGAGTTTCGGGTTGTTCGCGTTCGCGCCGATGAGCGGGCGGATTCGCCAATTGATGCCCAACGGTTTCACAGCCGTTGAATTCATTCGTCGTCGTTACGGCCCCATCGCCACGGCGCCGTTTTTACTGATCTCGTTATTCTATGCGATCACGTGGTTGATTTCGATGTCGATGGCGGGCGGCAAACTGTTGGAGGTGTTGTCGGGGATTCCTTATCCGGTCGGCATGACGGTGGTGATCACGGTGTGCGTCGCCTACACTTTGTTCGGCGGGATGTATGCGGTGATCGGAACGGACTTCATTCAGAGTTTGATCATCTTGGTCGGTCTCGTCGTGGTCTCGATCGCGGTGTTAAACCAGATCGACATTGCCGACGTGCATTCGAAATTGCAGGCGGACCGGCCGATGTTGTTATCAATCTTTTTCCCAGCCGCGTTGATGGCGTTGTTCAACAACATGCTGTTCGGTTTCGGCGAGATTTTTCACAGCAACGTGTGGTGGAGTCGAGCGTTCGCGATGCGAGAAGGCGTCGGTCCGAAGGCGTATTTCCTAGGCGGTTTGCTGTGGTTGCCGGTGCCGATCATTGCTGGTTTTTTGGGTCTGGCCGCTCCCGCTCTCGGGATCGGGATCAGTGAACCGGACACGGTGGGTCCGTTGGTGGCCGCGACGTTGCTCGGTTACGGCGGAGCCTTGCTGGTGTTTGTCGTGGTGTTCTGTTCGCTGGCGTCGAGTATCGACAGTTTACTCGCGGCGACCTCGGATTTGATTGTCAACGACATCGTCGAACCGTTGTTGCCGGGTTGGGTCAGCGACACGAACAAACGGCGTTGGTCGGCGATCAGCATTGTGTTGCTCGGTGTGCTCGCGTGGTCGGTGGCGTTGCCGAACGTGGGTACTCTCGCGACGGTTCTGTTCTTCGCCGGGCCGATGGTCGGCAGTTGCATTTGGCCGATCGTGGGCGGGCTGTACTATCGTCGTCCGGGGCCGGTCGCGGCGGGATCGGCGATGATCGCTGGTAGTGTCGTGGGGCTGGTCGCTTATTTCACGATCGGATGGTTCGTCGCCTCGTTAGTCGGTGCGACGGTTTCGGGAATCGTGTTTGCGTTCGTAACCTGGTACTCACCGAACGATTTTGATTTCGCCGTCCTTTCGAAACCGAACACTCCTGTGGATGAACTTCGGGACGAAATTCAAACCGACGGCGTTTCGGTTGCGGGAGGCGGGTAGACTATGTTTCCTCTTTGGTTACTTCAATTTCTTGTGATCGGCTCTCTGGTGCTCGCGTGCATCGGTGTGGTGGTGCTGGTCATTTTCTTATGGATGGACTCGCGAGACCAGCAAATCTGGTGAGTAGGATTACGATGAAAAATAACAGCACCCCCAGCGTCGCGTTGACCTCGGCGGCGACGAATTCCAAAGGTCGGCAACTGCGGCCCGAACCGTTGCTCGCGGTGACGGATGGGAACATCGACCGTGAGGCACTCGACGCGCTCGCGGGTCAATCGATTTTGAACCCGCGACAATTCGACCGGCGCACCGTAACGGCAATCGCCCAATTGGCGGCGTTGCTCGAATCGAGAAACGTCGAGATGGACAAACCGCTCGATGGCAAGATCGCGATCACGGCGTTCTTTGAAGCCAGCACGCGGACGCGGTTGTCGTTCGAAAGTGCGGTACTGCGACTCGACGGCAAAGTCCTCTCGGTGCCCGACGGGCAGGTCACCGGAATCGCCAAAGGGGAGTCGATGGCCGACATCGGGGAGATGTTCAATACCTATGGCGACGTCGTCATCATGCGGCATCCCGATACCGACAGCATCGACGAAATTCGCAAGAACCTCCAACGTCCGTTAATCAACGCGGGCAACGGTTCGGGACACCACCCGACACAGGCGTTAATCGATTGGTTCGCGTTATTGAAATGGCGTCCGGATTTATCTCGCGTCGTTTGCCCGGTGGACAAACAGGTTCATCTCGGGATCATCGGCACACCGGGGTCGATGCGGGCGGTCAAAAGTTTCCTGCGATTATCGTTGATGTTCACCGGAGCGGTGAAGAAGATCACGATCATTTCCGAACTCGCCGACCCGGTCGGTTTGGATCTGACTGAACCGATCGAGGAGTCACCGATTCCGATCGACATCACCAACGACGTGCAAAAAGTACTGCCCAATCTCGATGTCGTGTACGTCAATTCGATCGCGTTTCTCGGTGACAGTTATCGCAACCTCGATGCCCGTTACAAACTCGATCGCGAAAGCAGTCTGAAACCAGGCTCGGTGATCTTGCACCCGCTCGCTCGCAACGATGAGTTGTCCGATGATTTGGACGCCAGCGATCACAACCTGTATTTCGCCCAAGCCGCCGGAGCGGTTTTTGTACGTCAAGCATTACTCGCCGCCGTGCTCGATCGCCTCGACCGGATCAGTGGGATCTAGTACTGTTCCCAGGCTCCCGCCTGGGAACACACTGCGATGAGCCGTTTTGGCGCTAGCCACGGTTTTTACACAACAACCGTGGCTAGCGCCAAAACGGCTCACCTGACGACTAAGGAACGCGGGAACAATTATTGACGGACTTACCGTAGTGATTGATCCCGCGTTACTAAGAGGACTTGAGGCAGAGCCTCCATTGCAGTGCGTTCCCAGGCGGGAGCCTGGCAACGAGTTGATCATTTTCTTTTTCCTTCATCATCTATTCATTCAAAACATGTGTGGCATCACCGGTTTCTGGAACCCTCAACGCAACAACGAACGCGAACTCCGGTCGATGCTCGATCGGATGCTCGACGTGCTCGACCATCGTGGTCCAGATGAACGCGGCAGCCGTCTGTTTGTTGAATCGGGACTCGCCCTCGGGCACACGCGTTTGTCGATCATCGGCCTGAACTGCGGGCATCAACCGATCGAAACCGACGACGGCGACTATGCCGTCACGGTCAATGGCGAGTTGTACGGTTACAAACGCATTCGCACCCAACTCGCGTGCGAAAACCTCGTTTCCAACGGCAAGAGCGACAGTGCGATCACGTTGCCGTTGTACCTCAAACACGGCCTCGCGATGGTCGAGCATTTGCGGGGCGAGTTTGCTATCGTGCTCTATGATCACCGCGAGCAACGATTGATTTTGATTCGCGATCGATTCGGGATCAAACCGTTATATTACGCCGTCGGTGAGCAAGGACTCGTATGGGGATCGGAGGTAAAATCCATCCTCGAGCATCCCGACGTGCCCGCGAAACTTTGCCCCAAAGCCGCCCTGCATCAAATGATGCAGGTCATGGTGCCGGGCACGACGGCGTTTGAAAACGTTGACGCCTTGCAGCCCGGACACATGTTGATTGCGAGTTTGAAAGGCGGACGGCTCGAGATTGAAACGAAGCGATGGTGGGATTTTACTTTTCCCGATTCGCACGAAACGAATCCCGATCCGGCTGAATACGTGCAAGGCGTTCAAGACCGTTTGATCGATGCGGTGGCGACTCGATTGGAAGCGGACGTGCCGGTCGGTTGTTACCTCTCCGGTGGCATCGACAGTTGCTCGATCATCGGACTAGCGACGACGTTGATGCAGTCGCCGGTCAAGGCGTTCACGATCGCATTCGATAGCGATGAGTACGACGAATCGAACATCGCCAAATTGATGGCCGATCGGACCGGTGCCGAACAGGAAGTATTGCGTCTGACCGAGAAGGAACTCTACGGACCCGCGTTCGAGCGAGCGACGTGGCACGCCGAACGGACGTTTTACAACACGCTCGCGGTGGCGAAATGGCACATGAGTCGGCGGGTGCGGGCGTGCAATTACAAAGCCGTCATTACGGGCGAAGGCAGCGACGAATTGTTCGGCGGCTATCCGTTTTTTAAACGCGATTGGCTCGGACGCGACGGCGAAGAGGGCGGCATCTTTGCCGGTGCGATTCTCGCCGAAGAGGACCAAAATCACGACGCGTGGCAAGACCTGTGTGGGTTCACGCCCTCGTGGTTGCAGCCTTGGATGTTGGTGCTCCAGCGGTGCCGACCGATCCTGTCGGGCAATTTGAAAGACCTGCTCGCCCAGTACGATCCGGTCGCCGAGATCGCCTCGGCAATCGATCCGGATGCCGTTCGCGGTCGGCACCGACTCGACGTGTCGCAGTACACGTGGAGCAAAACCATGCTCGAAGGACAAATCCTGACCTGGGGCGGTGACCGTATGGATATGGCCAACTCGATGGAAGCCCGTCCCGCGTTCCTCGACCATCATCTCGCCGAGTACGCGACGACGATCCCGCCGGAAGTTCGTATCCGCAATGGCGTGGAGAAATGGGTGCTCCGCGAAGCGATGGTACACGTCCTGCCGCGTGAACTCTACGAGCGAAAAAAATTCGCGTTCATGGCCCCGCCCGCTCACACCGATCCGGTCAAACAGGCCGCCGTGCAAGAGATGATCGATCACTGGCTCACGCGTACACGAGTCAACATGCTCGGGTTCTTCGACTACGACGCGTTGACTCGGTTCCTCGACGACGCATGGAAAGAAACCGACGGCACGATCGCCCGTCGTAACGACATCATCATGAACCACGCGTTGCAATTGCACATGCTGCACGGCCAATACGTCGAAGGCCAACCGTTACCGGCGGTGGATTGATGAACATGCAAGTCAACTTAGAACGAATCAAATCCGACATCCTGACGTTGTCCGAAATCGGGCGTAACGAAACCGATCGTGGCATCTACCGGATGGCGTTCACCGACGCGGACATTCAGGGCAAGCGATGGTTAACCGATCGGATCGAGAGTGCCGGTTTGTCTGTTTCGGTGGACGGTGCGGCAAATATATCCAGCGTCTACACCGGAGAAAGCGACGCACCACGCATCCTCGTCGGGTCTCACATCGATACCGTCCCCTGTGCCGGTGCGCTCGACGGGACGCTCGGTGTGATCGTGGGACTGGAATGTCTGCGGCGTCTTCATGAAGAGAGTATTTCTCTCAAACGCACGATCGAATTGATCGCGTTGAGTGATGAGGAAGGACGCTTCGGCGGGATGTTCGGATCGCAATCCGTGTGCGGCATGATTAACCCGGAATTGCTCGCAACGATGAGCGATCTCGACGGCGTGAAATTGCAAGACGAGATGCGGCGACACGGTTACAATCCGCTCGCGGCCCTCGATGCAGCCCGCGACCCCGAGTCGATCGAGAGTTATCTCGAACTGCATATCGAGCAAGGCCCGGTGCTCGATCATCTGAAGAAACCGATCGGGATCGTCGACGAGATCACCGGTCTGTTCACATGGTCGGTGTGGTTTCGGGGCGAGGCGAACCACGCCGGCACCACGCCGATGGACATGCGTAACGACGCCTTCATGGGGCTGGCCGATTTCGCTCACGAGGTGCCCCGAATCCTGGAAGAGAACGGCTCGCCCCGCAGCCGGGCAACGATCGGCAAAGCACAAATTTTGCCTGGAGCGGCCAACACCGTTCCGGGGCTGGTGGAGTTTTCTCTGGACGTTCGCGACACTTCCGAAGAGATTCTCGAAGAACTTAGTACCGCATTTCGCAAAGCCCTCTCGGCGATCGCGCGGCGGCGCAATCTGATGTTCGAGTTTCAACAAAAGAGTTATCTGCATCCCGTGCAATGTTGCCGGGAGATTGTCGATGAGTTCACACGTCAAAGCGAACGACTGCAGCTCGAATCCCACACCATGCCCAGCGGCGCCGCTCACGACGCGCAGATCATGGGCCGCATGGTCCCGGTCGGGATGGTTTTTGTTCCGAGCAAAGGCGGGCAAAGTCACTCGCCGGCCGAATGGACGGCCTGGTCAGACATCGAGGCCGGCGCGAATCTGATGCTGCACACGCTCATGCAATTGGCAAACCGCTAAGCCTTCGCAGCTCCATTGACACCAACGCTGCGACACCCTTCGGGGTCGGTGATCCCAGGATCTTTTCCCTTCCGGTGGTGTCGTTTCGCTCAACCACCGGCTAATCGCTCGAATCCCTTCGGGATACTTGTGGGTAACGGACAGCTTGTTAAAGATCCATTCTACCGTCGAAGAACGCAATGATCTCATGATTCTTTTGGTTCGTCTCGCGTAATGGAGTTTGGGACGTCCAGACGGTTGAATATCATGAGTGGGAAGAGACGGTACGGCATCACGCTTTCCCATTCGAATTCACAACGAGAAATTCCATGACGAGACGATTCATCGACGGTTGGTTCGTATTCTGTATTTGCTTGATTGGCTGCGCGGTCGGCACCGCCGGGTTGGCGGATGACGCTGCGACCGGTGAGGACAAGGCGGCTAAAGCAACAAAAGAGGATGCTGCGGCGAAGACGTTAAAAGATGAATTTGTCGAAACGAAACACTCGTTGAGCGGTTACCTCCGTGATCAGTACATGATGGAACTCAACGGTGTGATCGTGGATTCGGGCGCGATCAACTTTCAAACGCTGCGGTTCGGTCCCGGCAACGATTTGCCGGAGGTGTGTTTCTTGCCAACCTATACGGCCACGGCGTGGTATCACAAAAAACTGAGTGATGAATTGCAATCGCTATCGGTGGCCGAGGTGGTGCAGCGGGCCGAGAAATTTGCCTACGCACGCTACGCTCCGGCTTTGTTGCGGGGAACCAGTTTGGGGAATAGCGAACGCGCACGCGTTGCGAAAGGATTGGCGGAATTGACCGGGTTATCAAACGAGTACATTTTGTCGGCTAACCTCAGGATTCCGATGTCGCGTTTTGGCAAGGAATTGCTGCGTGACGAAGAGCGAACGATCGGCCGTTTCGACAGTCGTTACTCAAGCCAAGATCGTGACTCGGCGGGGGAACGGTATGAGTTTGATGCCAGCGGTGCGGCCATCATCGGCCCATTCATGGCATGCCTGAACGATTACATGCGGCGAGATTTGAAGTACGAGGATCGTCGGGTCTACGAGATTCTGACAGGCAACGTGCAACCATGGAGCTACGATCAATTCGAAGGTCGCTACGTCGATGCGTCCGAAACGTTGCGTCGAGCGATGACGGCGAACCCGTTTCTGAAATTGTTTGTGGCGTGTGGGTATTACGATTTGGCGACGCCCCATCACGCGATGCGGTACACCATCGACCACTTGGGGTTATCAAAGCAGCGTCAAAAGAACGTGACCGTCAAGCACTACGAGGGTGCTCTTACTGGGTCTGGAGCTCTCATTGGGTCTTCGGTCAGTTCGCAATCCTTGAAACGATTGCTTGCATTTCAGCCGGCGTGGATCGTTTGCAGCCGGCGTCCAGCATCTTCCTCAAGTGACGCTTGCCTTCCAATCCGGACGGGGATCCGATGTTCCCCAAAGGACCTTGACTGTCGATGATTTTGGTTTCGTCGGCGGCGAAGATTGCGTGAAAAGGGATGCCGAAGTGTTTTCCGTTGGTCAACCGATTCGTGAGCGCACTCAAATCAGAGGTCGCCGTCGGCTCCAGTTTTAACATCACGAAGTCTCTGTTGAGAACCTCGCGGTGGTCGTCCAACCAGCGAGCGAACGTGAAGCACGGAGCGCAATAGCGACCGCTGATTCTCACCCAGACCCGGCGGTCGGTTTGTTTCGCCAAAGCGAACGCTTCCTCCCAGGCTTTGTCGGCGTCCACTTCCGCAGGTGCGTGTTGAACCAGGAATGCCGCCGCGCGATCGACATCGGCGGGATCATTGGCGTCAAAGGTTTCGCGTCCCAGTTCGGTCCCCGCACCGTTGCAAGCGATCGCGGTGAGTTCGCCTTCAGCGGGGATCGTCCAGTGACGGTTGCGAGCAAACTCGGCATCTGCCTGGTCGGGATGGTAGGTCAATACCATGTATTGGGCGGCGACCGGATTGCTGCCTCCATTGGTCAAATGTTCGTCCGCGAACGCGCTCGCCACCGGCGTTTCGTGGGCGATGATGACCATCGGATGGTAGCCACCGAGTTTGCAGTTGCGAACCGTGTCCGACCAACGCTGAGCTAACGACTCGTCGGAGGGCTTCTCCTGCGTCGCGCCGCGAAGCGTCGAATTCAGCGGCGGACGTTGCTCACCGGGTTGCAAGTAGACTTCGTCGAGTGACCAGTCCTGACCCTCGGCATAAAGGGTCGTCGGCACGAGACATGGCAAACCGGTGATCTCATAGCTCCCTTCGGAATCCGATGTTGTTGTCCGTTTCAAGAAGGAAACGCGTGTCGGAAACGAGATCGTTCCGAACGGATCGACCGTTTGAGTCGCGGTTGGATCGGTCAAGTTCCCGTATGCCGTGATCGTACGTCCGGCGACGGGGCTTCCATCGGATTGCGTCACTCGGCCGCGAATGGTTTGGGTCGGATGCATCGTCACGACGATTGGTTTGGTGAGGTCAGTGACGATCGCGACGCCTGCGAATTGCTCATCGTTGGTGATCGCGACGACTCCGATTTTTGTGGCAGCGGTTTCAAACGAAAACTCAGTGCCTCCATTGAATGGCAGTGTTCGCTCGTCTTGCGTTTTGCCGTCGATGGCACCGATGGTCAATTCGAGGCCGCCCCAGGAAGTTTTGTCACCCTTGGCCGCCACCAAACGCCCGGTCAGTACTCTCGCTTCCGCAATCTCGCGGTGCATTTGCGTGAAATTCTCGCCATCTTCGGTTGCTTCGATACTGCCGCGGCCTCTCCAGTCGTTCTGGTAGACAGAGACTTCGACGGTGCCGGGGCGCACGACAGCGGTCGCGATCCCGTTTTCATCCGTCAACACGGAGATACTTCGTCCGGTCTGGCCGCTCGCGGGCTCCCCGTCTTCCATCCACTTGTACGAGTGTTTGTTGTTGAAACGAACGTGCTCATTTGCGATCGGCACTTGATCGGGACCGGCCGTCAACTTGACCTTTGCGATGACGCCTTTTTGCAGAATCAACTGGGGCGCATTGACCTGAGAGTTCTCAGGGTCGAACGCCATCACGTCCGAATAGTCACTGACCCGTTGCGGATCGTCAACGCGGATGGAGTAGGTCGAACCGGGGAGCACGTCAATCCAAAAGCGACCTTCCGCGTCGGTGGTTGCGAAGATTTGGTCGCTGTAATCTTCCCGTTCGGCCTGAAAACTTCCTGCTCGGATGCCGATACCCGCCAAGTCCGCGTTCATGCCTGTGAGCGTTCCCATCACTCGCTTGCGCTCGGTTCGGCGTCTCAGCGTGATGACCAATTGACCGTCGACCTGGGTCGCCTTTTCGTGGATGAACCAATCATTGCCGAGTAGTTCGGCATAGCGTTGAACCTCAGGCCAATCAGGAAAGTACTTTGAGACGGCCTCGCCACTGGCATTGGTTCTTAATCGCCATAGATCGGTGGTTCCGATGTAGTTGATATACGGGCTGGGGGTTGCCAACTGCATCTGGAATTCAACGCCCTCGATGCCGTTGCCCTCTTCGTCGATCATGCGAATAGTCTGGTCACGACATTTTGAAAGCTCGACATAGTGAACTGCGGCTTCGGCGTCACGGACGGGCTGACGACTGAATTGGTAACCGCCGACGCGATAGTCATCCGTCCATGCAGTCAACGCGCTGGGTTTCTCGTTTTCGTACAGATCGATTCGAGCGGTCCCGTTGCCGTCCGTTCTTTGGATGATGGTTCGGCCGTAGCGAAGACCGACCTGAACCGAGGCATTCGGTACAGGCTGGTTTCCTTCGGACACGCGGACTTCGGTGAAACCGGTGGGGCGTTGAAGCTGGACACGCATTCCGGTTGTCGCAATGCCACGAAGTTCGTTGCGAGCGATATATTGGTGGGCTAGTTCATTGCTGGTGGTATCGCGACGGGCTTCGATGCTGAGGTTGTGCCACGTGACGCCCGAAATGGGTAGCCAAGTTTCAAACGTATTGCCACTGATTGTTGGCTCGATCGATCGTTCCCCGTCAACCGATCGAAGCGTGATTTCGATCGACGGATCGGTCACGGGACTCTCTTCCTCATCGATCACGATTCCATGCAGCCGAATCTCCGCCGCCTCGCCTTCGCCGCGTATATGGGGCTCGGATGCGACCACGGACTCGGTAACCGCCACGGGTTCATCGGCCATCGAGATGGGACGCAAGACAGAGACCATGCCACTGATCATCGTCACGGTAACCAGCACGACGATGGCGAGCGTGCGGTTGACGGCCGCGCGCGATCGCGTTCTGTCGAGCAGGTAGCCGATTCGATGCTGCAGAACGTTGGGACGTGCCATCGAGTCGGTCAACGCGGAACGCCCAGCTTTCTTGTTCGTCATCAGATTCACGCCGTTTGGGTGTCAATGAAGTAGCATGACGTTAAAGTAGCGATACCCTTCGGGGAAAGCAAAGCAATTTGCTTCAAGGTTCCGCTTTATCGCTGGGGCGTTTTACAAGAAACGCTTCGCGCGGTGATCCGCTCGGGTTCCGGAGTGCAACAAAAGATTGCTGCACTTGATTTGTCAAATAAAAGCCAAAACACGAGCCAGACCCCGACGCAGTCCAAGACTGAGAAAGATCAGCGGTGGCACTCGGGGTGATGAGGGGCGGCGTTTTCAGAACACAATCATGAGACTGAAAAAGACCTGCCGAAAACTGGGTGTGAGTTTTCAGACTTTCTTGGTTGCTGTCGTTGGCCGCTGATAGAGGCAAGTTGCACTTTCTCAAAATAGTTTTGAGAAAAAGCTTGACTGTTGCCAAAGAAGCCGCTTCTAATGGGTTCAGTTGACTTTTCCTGTCACCAGATTAGGTAGCGGAGCCGAGGCGATGAAACAAAAGCACAAAAGCACAAAAGCACAAAAGCACAAAAGCACAAAAGCACAAAGTAAACGTCGTTCACGTCGTCGCTTGATGTTGGAACACCTTTCGCCGCGACACCTCTTGGCGGCGGATCTGGGCACCGAACAGTCGGTTCCACAAATTGAGATGTCAACCGTGTATGACGTCAATGGCGACCAAGCGTTCACGACGATCGATGCCCTGGTCGTGGTGAACGCCGCCAACATGCGCGTCGCAGCGAGTGATTTTCCGGATGCCGACATCGACGGAAATCAAATCATTGATTGGCACGACGCTGACATGGTGTTGGCATCACTCAACCAATTCCATTCCAACACCGGGTCTGTCAGTGATGCGTTCGCATCGCCCTCGGAACCACTCGCCGCTTCATCAGATTCGTCCCCCTCGTCCCCCTCGAGCCCATCGGCACCCACAGGCACGTCCAGCCCCAGCGGCCCATCCGGTCCCACAGCCGCCGCATCTCTTAGCGGTCCGTCTGGCCCGTCCAGTCCATCCGGTCCTTCGGGCCCATCAAGTCCGTCGGGTCCATCAAGTCCTTCGGGTCCATCCGGCCCTTCGGGTCCATCCGGCCCTTCGGGTCCATCCGGCCCTTCGGGTCCATCCGGCCCTTCGGGTCCATCCGGCCCTTCGGGTCCATCCGGCCCGTCGGGTCCATCCGGCCCGTCGGGTCCATCCGGCCCGTCGGGGCCATCAGGTTCCAACTCCATTCCAGAGCCAAGCAACGATTGGGCTTACACCATTCACGACCAGGACGCGACTGGCAATGTCGCCTGGAACGATGGCCTGATGCAGAACGGAACCGCTTGGCAAGACTACGATCTAGATACAGTCACGTTCGTCCTTGTTGACAATGTCAGCAATGGAACTTTGACGCTGGACTCTGCGACAGGCGACTTCACCTACGAACCCAGTACAGGCTTTGTGGGGGAGGACTCGTTTACCTATCAACTTTCAGATGGTACGGGAACAAGTACGTACACAGCGACAGTCGAGATTGACGTCTCCAACTCCATTCCAGAGCCGAACGACGACTGGGCTTACACCATTCACGACCAGGACGCGACTGGAGGTGTCGCCTGGAACGATGGCCTGATGCAGGACGGCTCAAACTGGCAAGACTACGAAGGAGACACGGTGACGTTCGTCCTTGTTGACGATGTCGGCAATGGAACTTTGACGCTGGACTCTGCGACAGGCGATTTCACCTACGAACCCGATACGGGCTTTGTGGGAAGTGACACGTTTACCTATCAACTTTCAGATGGTTTGGGAACAAGTACGTACACAGCGACCGTCGAGATTGACGTCTCCAACTCCATTCCAGAGCCAAGCGACGACTGGGAATACACACTTCACGACCAAGAAGTGACTTCGAATGTCGCATGGAACGATGGCCTAACGCAGAACGGCTCAAACTGGCAAGACTACGAAGGAGATAGTGTGTCGTTCGTCCTTGTTGACGATGTAGCCAGCGGCACATTGACGCTGGACTCGGTGACAGGCGACTTCACCTACGAACCCGACACAGGCTTTGTGGGCGATGACTCGTTTACCTATGAACTTTCAGACGGATTGGGAACAAGTACCTACATTGCGACCGTCCTGATTGCTGTGACGAACAACGTCCCAGAACCGAGCGACGACGGGCCCATTATCGTGCAATGCCGCTGCGATGACCCTGATGAGAAGACGGGGAACGTTGCGGGCAATGATGGCCTGACGGCGGACGGTGACAATTGGAAGGACTACGACGGAGATAGTGTGACGTTCGTCCTTGTTGACAACGTCACCAATGGAACTTTGACTTTCGACACCGCAACCGGCGAGTTCAAGTACAAACAGAACGAGGGCTATATTGGCGACGATTCCTTTACCTACCAGATCACAGACGGCCTGGGGACCAGTGCCCAGACTGCGACAGTCGAGATTGACGTGGTGGGAATGACAGCCGACGCTACTGGAACGGAGGTCACGGGTACGTTCACTGTCGAGGGTAATTCGACCTCGAGCGCCGCGAAGGGTATGTTCATTCCCCCGGGTGGCGTTGAGCGGGAAACAACGGATACGGAACTCGTGTACAGGAAACACTACTATATGCAATACGACGGACCCACAAAGTTCACTGTAACTTACACAGTCAAACTCAAGCCTGATGGTACGTTCGAGACAACTGGTAGCACGGTCAAGATGAACACCGTCTACTACACCTCCCAAACTACGATGACATACCGGGATAGTATTTCGGCCGCTCAACAGGCCGTGGAGGAGAGCAAAGGTCATACCGTTTATAAGGAAGGCGGCAAAGTGTTCATTCTTAAAAAGGTAAGGGAGCAACCGAGTACTTTTGAGACCACTGAGATTCCGATTACGGCAGCCACTATTGTGGCTGGTAAACTCCAATCATTCAAATTCGAAGACGCCAAGTGGTATGGCAATCCATCGCATTTACACTTAATTACTGATAAAGGAATTGAGGGCGAGATTGATTTGAAAAAGTGCGAAGTAACGTATAAGGCGAAGTATCAAGATAAATCCGATGGTGTGATCGGTACGTTCGACGTAACGGGTAAGATTATGTCTTCCTAGACACTCATCGATCAGGCTGGGGTGAGCAGATTTCATCCCAGTAAACTTCAGCTTTTTCCCATTCTATCCTATCCAAAATCGAGGTGTACTATGATCCGTTTTTTGTTAGCTGTGACCGTTTTGACATACGCAATCACACCGATCGCCCTGTCAGCGGACGAGCCAGGCAACGTTAGGCCTGCGCAACCTGCTGCCTCAAGATCGGCTCCTGCAAATCTGGCTCCCATTTACATCAAGATCATCTGGCCTGATGATCCGGCCACGCCTGCAACCGAGAATGATCAACCCAATATCGAATCCTGGATTACCAAGAGCATCGAGAAAAGGAACAAGGGCAACTTCAGGGCGGTGACTGGATGGGTGCCGCTCGCCCTGGGGCCTTTTGATGCCACGGACCTGTGGGACGGGAGGTTAGATGGGGCGCATTGTACATGCATCGTTGGCGCTGACGTTTTCGAACGCAGGGACGGTTCGATGAAGATCCGCATCAATGGATGGTCGCCTGGGGGAGACCACGTTATTGCGACACTCAAGGACGAACCGGGAAGCCGTGAGGTCGTCCCGGTCACCCAGGCCAAGAAGAAACACGGGGTGCCCCACGTCGCAATTTTCATCGGCCTACCAGTTGACTAGAAAGGTTCGCCACTTGCGCAGTTCGTGTAGGGCAGGCTCCTGCCTGCCGCGTTTGCGAATTGATGCATCATTCCACCGGTGTCGTCAGACGGGAGCCTGACCTACGCCTACTGGAACAGTCACCTAACCATAGCCGCCATCACTCCCCGACCCTTTCTATAGAAGTAGGTGCATGATGACCCGTTTATTGCTAGCCTTCACCGTTTGGAGCTACGTAATCACGCCGATCGCCCTGTCCGCAGGCGGTCCAGAGAACCGCACGCCTGCGCTGCCCGCTCCTGCGAATGCGCCTCCCGTTTACGTTAAGATCATCATGCCCGTTGATCCCGCCGCTCCTGCTATCGAGAAGGATCGCCCCGTTATCGAATCCTGGATTTCCAAGAGTATCGAGAATCGGCACAAGGCCAACTTCAGGGCGGTGACGGCATGGGTGCCGCTCGTCGAGGAGGAGCCCGACGAAGGCATGATCCTGTGGTATGGGGCGGGGAGCGTGTGCCCCGTTAGCGAAGACATTACCGAGCGCAAGGATGGCTGGATCAAGATCTCGTTCCAAGGGTGGACGCCTTTCGGAAGCCAAACCACTGTGACACTCAAGGACGAACCGGGAAGCCGTGAGGTGGTCGCGGTCACCCAGGCCGAGAGGAAACACGGGGTGCCCCACGTAGCAGGGCGATTGCACGGGGATTTACCTGCTAAATAGGACCTTCTCCATGTAGTCGTCGTCCCATCCGGCGGTCAGTCGCTTGTTTTTGATTCCACACTTGGCTGTCTTCTCTTGCTTGAGCAGGCTTAAAGCGACTCGCCGAAGTGTACTGAAATTTTCATCCCCATGCCCTTTGCGAATTCGACATTGGTCTTCTCCGAACGAAACGTCTAATTGCCAGTGACAATTGTTTTCGATGCCCCAATGGCCACGCACAGCACCTGCAAAATCCTCACCTGTGAGAACTTTGCTCACGATGTAGTATCGCACAGCAATCTCGTTTCCTTTTCGACGCTGAGTGTTATTGATCGACATTCCGATCGCACATAAATCTTTCCAGCGTGCCCCGTCGGGAAGATCATCGGGGACTTCACACAGGTAATAACTGCGCTCGTCGATGCGACCATGATCGGCTTCGTTGGTGTGATGCTCAAACACTTCGGTTCGTGCAAAGTCATCCTCAAGATGATCCAAGAAAAATGCCTTGATTCCCTCGTGAAGCGTGGGTTGATTTCCCTTCACAGCCAAGCAGTAATCCGCACCTTCATCAACGATCTTTGCTGCAATCTCGGTCTGACATCCCATGGCGTCAATAGTGACCAAACCACCAGAAACCTCGATGATTTCAAGCAATTTGGGGATCGCCGTGATCTCGTTGCTCTTCGCATCAACGACCGTCTGGCCGAGGCTGATATGATTGTCCGTTGCCCAGGCACTGACCATGTGTATGGCGGCTTTGCCGGTGGCATGGTCATAACTTCGTCGAAGTGTTTTTCCGTCGATGGCAATCACCTGGCCATCAGTGATCTTATTCAACTCAGTCATCCACGCGAACAGGATTGGCTCGAACTCATCAGGCTTGATCGCGTTGAGGATTGCGTTAAAGCGATCATGCGAAGGGACACCAGCAGACATGTCCAGAAATTTTGCAAACCATTCCTTCTTAGTATTAGCAAATTTAGTAATTGCCACAAAATCATCTGCTCCCGCGATCACTCCACAGATCATCATGAACAGTACATTGACCAATGGATAAACCGGCTCACCCGGACGAGGATCAGTTATTTTTCCAAGATGATCAACCAGCGATGTAGAGCGTTCCATTGCAAAGATCCTAAGCGAGTAAATCCGTCTAACTTTTGCAATTCAAAAGCTCAGATGCGAACCTCCCCTTAGTCTCGCAGATTACCCAGTGTGGCGCAATCGCCCTGCCCCACGTAGCCATTTTCATCGGTCTTCCTCAAGAGAAGCGAAAATGACTAACAGACGCTTGAATCTGCTCAAATTGGAGAGAAAGTTTCGAGACTGCGCGTACGATCTCTGACGCGTAGGCTTAAAACAGGCGTTCGTAAATGATCCAGACGGGGATTGTTGAGCAGAGTCGTTCAGCGGAAGCCGTCATGACTTTCCCGTCCCTTCCTATCTATATAGAAGTAGGTGCATTATGACCCGTTTATTGCTAGCCTTCACCGTTTGGAGCTACGTAATCACGCCGATCGCCCTGTCCGCAGGCGGTCCAGAGAACCGCACGTCTGCACAGCCCGCTCCTGCAAATTTGGCCCCCGTTTACGTCAAGATCATCTGGCCTGATGATCCCGCCACTCCTGCGAACGAGAAGGATCGCCCCGTTATCGAATCCTGGATTACCAAGAGCATCGAGAATCGGAGCAAGGCCAAATTCAGGGCGGTGACTGGATGGGTGCCGGTGCCTCTTGATGGCACGGAGTTGTGGGACGGGAAGTTAGACGGGACAACTTGGACATGCATCGTTTATGCTGACGTTTTCGAGCGCAAGGACGGCTTGATCAAGATCCGCATCGATGGGTGGTCGCCTGCCTCGACTGGCCTGATTGCTCAAATTATTGATGAACCGGGCAGCCGTGAAGTCGTACCGGTTCTCGAGGTCAAGAACAAGCATGGAATGCCCCACGTCGCCATTTTTATCGGTCTACCAGTCAAGTCGAAAGCTCTGGAAGCAGGTGCACTGTGAACCGCTTTTTGTTAGCCCTCTCCTTTTGGAGCTACGTAATCACGCCGGTCGCTCTGTCGGCGGACGGTCCAGTGAACAACACGACAACTCAGCCCGTTGCTGAAAATCGGGGCTCCGTTTATGTCAAGATTATCGGGCCTGTCGATCCCGCCGCTCCTGTTGTTGCTCGGGATCAACCCGTCATCGAATCCTGGATTACCAAGAGTATCGAGCATCGTGGTCAGGGCAAATTCAATGCGGTGACTCGATGGGTGCCGCTCGTCGACGAGCCCTATGAAGGCGAGATCCTGTGGAGCGGAGCTATCGACGGTAAGGCTCACGCGTGCCGCGTTTACGCAGACATTACCGAACGCAAGGACGGCTGGATCAAGATTTCGTTTCGCGGGTGGGATCCCTTCGGAAGCCAAGCCACTGCGACGCTCAAGGACGAACCGGGAAGCCGTGAGGTGGTCCCCGTCACTCAGGCCAAGACGAAACACGGGATCCCACATGTAGCCATTTTCATCGGTCTTCCAGTCAAGTAGAAAATGATAGGAGTAGGTGTGTTATGACCCGTTTACTGTTCGCCTTCACCATTTGGATCTGCGTAGTCACGCCGATCGCACTGCCCGCGGACGAGCCGGGGAAGAGTGGCTCCGCGCGGCCCGCTCCTGCAAGTTTGGCGCCCGTTTACGTCAAGATGCTTTTGTCCGATGATCCCGCCGATCCTGTTGTTGAGGGTGATTCGACGGTCGTCGAATCCTGGATTATTCAGAGCATCGATAAAGAACGGCGTCACGCCAATCACAGGGCTGTCACCGGATGGGTGCGGCTCGTCAATGAGCCCTTCGGAGGCACGCCTCTATGGCCCGGAGGAACGCTCGATGGAATAGGCATGTGCGGCGTTGACGCAGACGTCTTCGAACGCAATGACGGCTTGATCAAGATCGAGTTCCATGGGTGGACGCCTGGCGGAGCGATGACCAAAATCACACTCCAGGACGAGCCGGGGAGCCGTGTGGTAGTCCCAGTTACTCGGGCTAAGTTGAAACACGGAATACCCCACGTCGCCATTTTTATCGGTCTACCAGTGAAGTAGAAAGTGCCGAGACTCGCGCGTACGGATTCTGACGTTTGGGCGTCGAATACGCGTTCGCCAGTGTTGCAGGTTGGGATTTTGCTATTTCGACATCGAAACGCGTTCGTTGCTCATGCCCGATCCACAATCCAAGATCATCGAGAGCCTTGCTCATCCGCTCCGGTTTCGACCGAACACGACAGCGAATCGGATCGTTGCAACGATGCTGTGCGGGAACAACCAGGCAATCGTTGCAGAATGTGTTCGTTCGGTCATCGATTGGGTCGACGTGTTTCTGCTGATCGACACGGGCATCACCGACGATAGCGTTCACATCGCACGTGAGATCGCGGGCGACAAACTTCTCGTGCGGACGTTCGAGTGGTGCAACGATTTCGCACTCGCCAGAAACTTCTCGCTCGAAGCCGCCGCGGATGCAAACGCGACTTGGGCGCTGACGATCGATACGGATGAACGCATGATTGTCTCCGGCTACGACGACATCGAAACGTTGCGTGCAGCACTTTCGTCCGCCCCTGCCATCCTCGCTTGGCTGGTGCCCGCCCGTGATGGATCGTACGACAAAGAACGACTCATTCGTGTCCCGACTCGGCTGCAATGGAACGGGCGGACTCACGAGTCGCTCATCGGGGCGGCAGCGAACGAGCGTTGTGTACTGCCCGGTTGGAAGTTCTTCGAAGAACGCAAGACGGTCGAGCAGTTCCAACACAAACTTCAACGCGACCTCGTCATCCTGGAGGAAGAGACGCGCGACAAGCCCCACACCGCGCGGTGGTGGTACTACCTGGGTCAGACGCATGAGGAGTTGGAGCAATACGCCGAAGCGATCGAGGCGTATCAACGTTGCTTTGAAATCCGAGACGGCTGGGCCGAACAAGCGGCTTGGGCGTGCTTCAACATGGCGAAGTGCCACTCGCGGCTCGGTCAATTCAACCGCGCCGTCGAAGCGTGCGCGAGCGGCCTCGCTCGCCAACCCGCGTCCCCCGAACTCGCTTGGCAAGCGGCGTATTGCTGTTATGAAAACGGACGCGACCGAGACGCGATTCTCTGGGCAGAGGTCGCCGTGCGGCTTGGTCATTATGAAGGCTTGGAAGCTGGCAAAGGAAGGGTCAGTTTTCGCAACTTAACCGGCTGGTACGAAGGCCCGTACGACGTCATGCGATTCGCATATCGTCGACTTGGCGAGTACGTGCAGGCGGACGCGGCTGAACGAAAGTATCACGCGGCGAAAGAACAACGGCTGAGTGATTCCAACGATAGCCAACCGCTCACAACGACATCGGCTGCTCTTCGGACTGGCCGAACCGTTGTCGCCGTGTTGGGAACGTATAGCTCGGGATCGTCCGCGATCGCCGGCGTGCTGCATCACTTGGGCGTGGTGATGGGCACTCAGTTCCACGGTGGTCACTTCGAAGCAGCTTGGATGGCCGATCAACTACGCCGCTGGTGGTCGGAGCCGGACCTTGAAGAGTCGGCCACGTCCAAGGAGCGAATCGCGGTATTCAGGCAATGGATGCACGATAGGCAGCGCGACTCCCGGAGCGCCGTTGGCCTGAAGCATCCCTTGTTAGCACTCTGCTGCGATGACCTCGTCGAGGCCTGGGGACGCGAGACCAAATTCATTTGGTCTCATCGCGCACTGGAAGAGTCCATTGCCTCCCTTCAGCGGCGAGCGTGGTGGCCCGGCAAAGAACAAGCAATTCAGTCACGTCTCTATTGCGCAGCGGAGACCTTCTTCTCGAATCGCACTCACCTAAGAATCGATTTCTCCGACCTCAAAGCGAATCCAGCCCGCGAGATCGACCGCATCATCGACGACCTCCAATTGTCCCCCACCGACGAGCAGCATCAAACAGCGGTGACATCCATCGTTGTGTGAGGGATGCTGTTCTCTCGCGTATCTGCTCAATCGACAGCAATTCCCGAGAAAAGGCTGTCATGCCTCGAAAGCCACAATGCGAAGCGACCGACCCGGATTCGGTATCTCTTTCAACTTGCGTGCGGCGGGCGCGGCTGTGCGGGAAAGAGCGGCACTCAGACTCGCCCCGTCACCCTCGACGAAATCAGCACGAGCGATTACGATAGGAGGCCGTTTGCCGGGACCGTTTCGGCCCGCAAAACCTTGACTTCTTCCATTTTCAACTCCGCAGCCCCTGTGCCCTCCATGTCGACCGCGTCTGCCGAAGCCCGTACCGAATCCAGCGACCCGTATATCCAATCCCTGTTCGCCGAGCGGATCGGTGGCGCGAACTACGGCAAAGGGACGGAAATCTACAAATTCGAGAAAATCAAGCGAGCCAAACGCAAAGCACTCGCCGATCATCCCGACCGGCAACTGCTCGATTTCGGCATCGGCGAGAATGACTCCATGGCCGCCGAGAGTATTCGGCAAACCATGCAGCGGGAAATCAACCGCGTCGAAAACCGCGGTTACGCTGACAACGGCGGCGCCGAATACAAAGAGGCCGCGGCACGATTCATGCAGCGGAACTTCGGCGTTGACCTCGACCCGGCCAAGCAAATCAATCACTGCATCGGCAGCAAACCCGCCTACGCGATGTTGCCCGCGTGTTTCATCAACCCCGGCGACGTCACCATGATGACGGTCCCCGGTTACCCCGTCGCGGGGACTCACACGCAGTACTACGGCGGCGACGTTTACAAACTGCCGCTGCTCGCCGAGAACCATTTCCTGCCCGATCTCGATGCGATTCCCGATGACATTTATCGCCGCACGAAACTGATGGTTTTGAACTACCCGAACTCGCCCACCGGCGGCACCGCGCCAGCCGAGTTTTTCGAAAAGGTCGTGGCACTGGCCAAAGAAAAAGAGTTCGTCGTCGTCAACGATGCCGCTCACGTGATGCTGACCTTCGACGGCAAACCGAGGAGTTTCCTCGAAACCCCCGGCGCCCTCGACGTCGGTGTGGAAGTTCATTCGATGAGCAAAGGCTACGACATGATCGGATGGCGAATGGGATTCGTCGCCGGACACCCGTTGATCGTGCAAGCGTTCGCGGACGTGAAAGACAATAGCGACAGCGGTCAATTCATCGCGACGCAAAAAGCCGCCGCCGCCGCTCTCGACGACGATTCGATCCCGCAACAGATCCGAGCAAAGTACCGTCGCCGAATGGAGAAACTCGTCAACGTGTTACGCGGCGCCGGTTTCGAAGCCGAGATGCCCGGCGGAACGTATTTCCTCTACACCCCGTCACCGAACGCCACTGCAGCGGGTGAAACGTTTGCCGCTGCCGAGGACGCGACCCGGTTTCTAATTGAACAACTCGGCATCGTGACCGTGCCGTGGGACGACGCCGGTGCGTTCCTAAGATTCAGCGTCACGTACATCGCCGAAGACGAGGCCGCCGAAGACGCGTTGATGGCGGAAACGGCATCGCGTCTCGCCGGAGCCAGTTTCCAATGGAAATCCTAGGCGGTCCCCATTTCGCCGTCACCGGTGCCGGTGAATCGCACGGCCCAGCCGTCACGACGATCATCCACGGTTGCCCGCCTGGGCATCGCATCACGCGGTCCGACGTGCAACCGTTCCTCGATCGCAGACGCCCAGGCGGAAACAAACACGGAACGCCACGAAACGAAAAAGACAAGGTCGTGTTCCTGTCCGGTTTGTACCGCGACGACATCGAAACGCTGCTCGGCGGAGCCACGTTGTCGGTCGCCGTCGATGACGCCACGTTCGAAACCGAGGGTTACGAAGACGGTTTTACCACCGGCGAACCGATCGCCGCGATCGTGCTATCGACCAGCAAAAAATCCGGCGATTACACTCAGTTCACCGGCCCCGGTGGTGAAGTCCGTCCGGGGCACACCGATCTCGTCAAATTTCATCAATCCAAAGGGTTCGTTGATATCCGCGGCGGCGGTCGGTCGAGTTATCGCAGCACGATCAGCGATGTGATCGGTGGCAGTGTCGCGAGAATCGTCCTGCAACAACTTTTTGGTGTCCGCATTCTGTCGTCGATCTCGCAAGTCGGAACGCTCGCGACGGATCGCACGCTCGCCGACACGCTCACCCTGCAAAACGTCGACGAGATTGAACGAACGCTCGCGAGCGCCGAGATCCCATCGATCGATCCCGAGTTCGCGGCCGCAGCGGCGGAATCGATCAAGCAAACCCGACGTCGCGGCGATTCACTCGGCGCTGCGGTCGAAATCGTCGCCCTCGGTGTCCCGCCGCTGCTCGGCAATCCGTTGTACCAAAGCCTGAAGGTGCGTTTGATGGGCGCCCTCGGAGGCCTTAACGCGGTCCAGTCCTGTGAGATCGGCGCGGGGACGAAAGTCATCGAACGAACCGGCAGCGACAACAACGACCCGATCCGTAGCGACGGATATCAATCTAACACGCACGGCGGACTACTCGGCGGTATCACGACCGGCAACCCGCTCGTCGCCCGCGTCGGTTTTAAACCCACCTCGACGATCAACCTGCCGCAACAATCCGTTACCAAGGACCTGCGCGAAATCGATTTCGAACTCGCCAAAGGTCGGCACGATCCTTGCGTCGGCGTCCGTGCCGGCGTCACACTCGAATCACGCATGGCGATCGAGTTGCTCAACGCTCTGCTCGCTTTCCAAGGCACCGCTCACGCTGGCGATCCGATCGATTTGTTTGAATAACGTTTTAGCAGATCAGCCGTCTCAATTTGATGGACTTGTTGATTGAATTTTTTTTCACGTCAACGACGCGACGTTACAAGCCCGACGCGCAAGTGAGTGCACACTGTGTCTCACTCGCTTGCGCGTCGGGCGTGCATTGCCACGTTAATCGCATGGGAACGATTTAGTTAGCCGATGGGCGTTAGCCCCGGTTATCACACTGGCAACCGGGGCTAACGCCCATCGGCTAAGCTTTGCTGGCGTAAAAATGATTAAATCGATAGCCCGCGAGCGTTCAAACGGCTCATTCAGTTACGCCGAAGACAGTTACGCCGAAGACAGTTTACTTTCATCCGAAATCCTTCTGACTGAAAAGACACTGATGATCCCACCGAACCCCACACCCGGCGAGCACATCGATCCGCTACGAGAGGTTTATCACGAATCCTTTATCGACAACCCCGAGCACCGTGAATTGCTGATCGCCAAGAACGCCGCACTCCTGTGCATCGACTTGCAATACCTCGACGCGGCACGCGGCCACGGCGTGTTCGCGAAGCCCGATCGAGGCGGCGTTTCTGCCGAAGGCCAAGCCTACTATTTCGATCGATTGGAACAACAGGTGTTGCCGGGCATCCGGCGTTTGCAGAACGTGTTTCGCTCCCACGACCTGGAGGTCATCCACACACGAATCCAAGCATTGACGCGAGACGGACGCGACCGCAGCAAGGGACACAAACGACTCGATCTGCTCGCCGCCCCCGGTTCCCGCGACGCTGATTTCCTCGAACAGGTCGCCCCCGATCCCGACCGGGACGAGATCGTGATCAACAAAACCGCCAGTGGTGTGTTCTCATCAACGAACCTGCACTACGTGCTCAACAACATGGGTATCGAGTCGTTATTCATCGTCGGTGTGTATACCAACGAGTGCGTCGAGACGACCGTCCGCGATGCTTGCGACCTCGGTTACGTTGTTACTGTCATCGAGGATTGCTGCGCGACGGTCACCCCGCAGCTTCATGAGGCCTCACTCGCCACACTCCGCGATCGATACGCCAAAATCATGACGCTCGGCGAAACCGTCGGAACGGTCGAGCGGTTGTTACCGGTTTAAGTTCGACTTTCGCAGTTTCAATCCCGGTTGTTTGCCACGAATAACACGAATTAAGCGCATCGGCGGGAAAGTTTCGGCAGAACCCCACGTAGGCGAGTCTCTCTGAGACTCGCAAATTTCAGCGTCTCAAAGAGACGCTGCTACGTGGTTCCACCGAATCAATTGTGACGATGTGCTTAGTTCGTAGGCGATTGGTGGTCTTTTCCGTCGTCTTCGACTCGCCGTTAAACGAGATCATCTCTTCCGGCGTTCTCACTCGAGGGGTTCACCGCCGTTTCGAGTGCTCATCTTTTGCAGCTTTGTTCGATCGATCGGGCTCATTCTTTCCACCCAACCATCGGCTCTGAGAATGAAAATCGACTCATCCTCCAAGGGTTCGACATCGCTAACAGCCGAATCAACGCGTTCGGTCAAATCGGCGGGCTGGGTCCATGGGACGCTTTTCTTCGATGCAATGACCAACGCCGTCAGTGAGATGCCATCGGTGAAATCCGCCATCGGATGACCGGTGATTCCCAAGCCTCCGTCTTCGGTTGCAAAGCCGAGATAGTTCGTTTCGCCGACTGCTTGGTCGGCAGGTGCCGCCTGGCAGCGATAGACATCCGGCATTTTTTCGATCAAGGTCAGGTTATGCTCGCTGTCCCATGGTTGATCAAATCGATATTGCTCAAACAAGTCGTTCTGTTCGAGGAAGGGCAACAGTGCGACTCGCCAACTGAACGGATGCTGCACGCCCTCGTTGACGCCTCGTCTCCCCTCAAGGACGTTTTGACTGCCGGGAAATTTTCGGTAGCCAGCATGAAAGTTGTGAAAGGCAAGTCCGATGGACATCATGGAATTGAGTGTCTGAACGGAGTCGTTCGTGGACGCGAGTGAGGCCGAGGTTTGCTCGGCGGACGATCCTGGCGTTCCTTCTAGCAGAGAGATCAGTGGTTGCCAGCGGCGAGCGATTCGGTCGGCCACGTTCCTGAATTCAGCGGGCGACTGAGGAACACCGCCGACACGATCGAAGATGATCGACCGGGGTTCTGTGAGTGATTGTGCCAAAGCGATCGGTTCCGCCTCGTTCGGTATTTTGCGTTGGAGGCCATGTCGATTCAGGAGCAGCCGATCGCGTACGTATATTTCGAACGGGACACGTAGCGTGAGACGCTCAGGATGAAGTTGTTGAAGAACCATCTCTGGTTGCGACCAATTGAAGTCGATGGTGAACGTTCCCACATGCTTCAGTGTTTTCGGATCGCTGTAGTAATAGAAGCTTTGTTGATCAAAAATGACCAACGAACCTGGATCTCGATTGCTATTATTGGCAAGGTTCGTGGACCAGATTCCTTGCAGATCGGCAGCAACAGTCTCCGCGTCGAAACTCTCGAGTATAGGTATTCCCTGCACCAACGCGGGCTTGAGATTCTCCACGATTTCCTGGGTTTCCTCCTTGGAAAAACGGCCTGTGAGATGAACCGAACCGCCGATTCGCTGCTGAATGTTTGGGGCAAGACGCACGGTTCCATCGACAACGATCGCCAATTGTCGTTTCACATGGTTGCCCGTGAGTTCGCTGAATTGATTCCCCAGTGCGGCGTCGAACTTCAAATCGATCGCAGGCGAACCGTTGTTATCCGTTGTCTGATTGGCCTCGACAATGTGCCCGAACAATTGGTCCCATCCGATTCGTGAGGAACTGGAACCTAGTGCCAATCCATAACGGTTGCCGTTGTACGAATGAACGATGGGAGCGGCGACGTCCTCGGCCAACCGAACCCAGATCCCTGCGTCGGTCGTCACGACTCGGTCGTTCGTGGGGTCCGAGCGGACGAACATCTCGAGCGATGAGGTTGCCTGTTCTAACTCGGCGTCGGTCACGTTTTCTTGAATCTGAAAAATCACGAACGCTAAGGGATCGTCGGACGAAATCGTTCCATCACCGATCTCTTGCATCGGCGCGAGTTCTTGAAGCGGAGCGGTTGGTCCCCTGTCGCTTGAATCGCTGTCGCTTGAATCGCTGTCGCTTGAATCGTCGATGTTCGTTTCTGCCATCGTCACGGTGCTGCCACTGGGGACGACGATTTGAGCCGTCGTGCCGTCGGGGTACTCGATCGTGATCAGAATCCCCATCGAGACCCCGAGTACCAATCCAACCACTGCGGCAGCGATCGCGACCCAGAGTGGGACATGACGACGGCGCTCGGCTTGGGATCGTACCGTCGCCGATCGTTGCGGTTTCGCTTCGATCGAGCCCGTTGATTCGGTTTGTCCCAATCGCTGCAAATCCGATCCCTCGGTGAAGGGTAGCAATCGCTCGGCGACCTGGATTGGCGATTGAGGTCGTTTGTTGGGATCCTTTTCTAACATCGAACCGAGCAACTTCACCAGCGTTTTCGGTGCATCGGGTATCGATTCGTTCAACCGTGGCGGCGGGGCGGAAACATGGGCGGTCATTTTCGCGAACGGCGTCGGGTAGGCTTCCTTGGCAAACGGGGCTTCGCCCGTCAGCAGTTTCATGAGCGTGCATCCGAGCGAGTAGATATCCACACGGATGTCGACGTTGCGGCTATCGGTGACTTGTTCCGGTGCGATGTAATCGGCGGTGCCCATCGTTTGCCCCGTGCCGGTGATCTCGACTTGATCGGGATCACCGTCTTGCAGACGAGCGAGTCCGAGGTCGAGCAGTTTCACTTCTCCCGATCGGCTGAGCATGATGTTGGATGGTTTGACATCGCGATGTACGAACCCTTGTTCGTCACAATAGGCCAGAGCGACGGCCACCCTGCGGACGATCTGACAGGCATCGGCGATACTGAGCGGCCCGATCGTGTTGACCAATTTTCCCAGATCGAGCCCATCGATAAACTCGGTGACCAACACGGCGGTGCCTTCGACCTCGCGAGCGTCGTGGGCGGTGACGATGTTCGGATGGCTCAAACGACCGACCGCTCGCATCTCGGCTTCGAAACGCTGCCGCATTCGTGGATCGGCCAAACGATGGTTGGCGAGGACTTTGAGTGCGACTTCCCGTCCGAGTTTGGTGTGACGAGCGAGGTAGACGCGGCCCATTCCACCGCGTCCGAGCGGACGAACGATCTCATACTCGCCAATCTGACGCGGCAAACCTGGCGGCATCGAATCCGTCACCGGATCGTTTGCCAGCGACCCGAGCACCTTCGCGACGGCGAGATCACACGCGGGTTCATTAGCGAAATCGGCCAACGGATCCGGCGATCGCAGCGATCCGATCAGCGAATCTTCACCATCGTCGATCGTCTCGATTTCCGTAGAACACAATTCGCAATTGCCAACGTGCTCAAACAACTCGTCGCTCGCCTCATCGGGCAACCGACCGAGTGCGTAGTCGTGCAGCGTTTGGGTCGGTGGGCATTTCGTGGGCGTTTGGGTCATCATTGTATTCTCGTTCAAAGTTTGTCATGTTAGGACGTTATCATCAACTTCGCTCAGCACCCTCGGATCGGTTATCTCTTTTCGCAGGAACTCTTTTTTCGCAGGAACATTGTCACGAGTCATTCGGTGGAACCTCGTAGCAGCGTCTCTCCGAGACGCTGGCAATGGCGAGTCTCAGAGAGACTCGCCTACGTGAGGTTCTGCCGACGAGTTTAACAACCGTGGCTAGCGCCAAAACGGCTCGTTCTGTTCGAAAAACAATCAACGGGTGCTTACTTAATAAACGCAAACGTCTGACAGCATTTTGGCGAATTCGAACCCATCTTGTGGTGAACCCGATGTTCCCACGCTTTCGAGCGACGGGTTGGCCGCAGCGCGGCGGATGGACCCGGAGGCTTGGAACCGGTTAGTGACCACGTTCGGACCGATCGTTTATCGCTGGTGCCGCGCTTCGCACGTGCCGATGTCCGACGCTGGCGACGTCGTGCAGGAGGTTTTTGCGAGCGTCGTTCGGGGTATCGGTACTTTCGAACGGCAAAAAAGTGAAGGCAGCTTTCGCAGTTGGTTGGCGACGATCACGCGTAATCGGACGACCGACTACTTTCGTCGTGCGGCGAAGTCGCAGGCCGCCGCAGGCGGCACCGATGCCCTGATGGCGATGGAACAGGTTGCCGAATCGGTTGATTCCACGATCACGCTTGAGAGCATCGAAGGGGCGTTCACGCGGGAGCTACTCGCCCAAGTCCGCGTGGAATTTGAAGCCAATACCTGGACCGCGTTTTGGTTGACGACGATGGAAGACCGGCCCGCCGGGGCCGTGGCCGAGGCGACCGGTTTGTCGCGAGCGAGTGTTTACCAAGCGAAATCGCGAGTGCTGAGGCGGTTGAGGCAGCGGATTCGTGAAATGGATCAGACGCTTCCGACATTGAGGTGAGCGTACTGCCTCGCAGATGAACCGTTATCGTCAATGAAAAACCATCATAGGCTACTCGCAACGGAGCTTTTGAGCGAATGGAACGTGTCTCGGTTTGTTTTTACGCCGAAGGCGTTTCAGCGATTAGCCGGCGGTCGAGCGCAGCGAACACCGCCGGACATCCGCTGCGACCCTTCCAGGGTCGGGGAACGTGTCGGGAATCGAATTCTGGTGGTGTTCGCGACGCTCAAACCACCGGCTAATCGCTGCGATCCTTTCAGGATCAAAGAAGTGAGGAATCAGTAGGGGTGCTGGGCGTTGCCCCTCGGATCTGTCGCTCAGTAGCTGCTGGTGTTCGTGGCTTTGGCTTCGATCGCGGGGAGGCCGAGTTGTTTGCGGGCGGCGTCGAGGATCTCCCCGGTGCGACTGGCGCCGCAGCGGGTGACGCCGAGTTCGCGGACGGCGAGCAGGGTGTCGAAATCGCGGACGCCTCCGGCCGCTTTGACTTGCACGTGCTCCCCCGCATGTGCTCGCATCAGTTTGAGGTCGTCCATCGTCGCTCCGGTGGGAGCGTAGCCCGTCGAGGTCTTGACCCAATCGGCACCGAGCTGCGTGCAGATTTCACAGAGGCGGATTTTTTGCTCCTCGTTGAGGTAGGCGTTCTCAAAGATGACTTTGATCTTTTGGCCGGCCTTGTGCGCGACTTCGATCACGGCGGCGATGTCTTGTTCGACGTACTCCCAATTGCCACTGAGAACTTGCGAAATGTTGACGACCATGTCGAGTTCTTCACACCCGTCGGCGATCGCCTGTTCGGCTTCGGCCCGTTTGATCGCGGTGGTGTGCCCGCCGTGCGGGAACCCGATCGTGGTCGAGGCTTTGACAGTCGTGCCTCGTAGCATCTCGGCACAACGTGATAGGTAGTACGGCATGATGCACACGCTCGCGACGTCGTAGGCGATCGCCAGTTGGATGCCCGCTTCGAAATCCGCGACCGTCATGGTCGGCTGGAGAAGCGAGTGGTCGATCATTTTGGAAACGTCGGTGTAGGTGAAGTTAGGCATGCGTGGTTGGATCCGTTGTCGTGGAGGTTGCGGTTTTTTGCGGATGATTTTGACTTGCAGACTAGCAGCCTGCACGACGTCGACTTGCAGGCTAGCAGCCTGCACTACGAAAGTGCGGGGACGTAGTTTCGCAGGAACGTGTGGCATTGTCGAAGGGCCCTTTCGACGGATTCGTCACTGCCTTCGTAAGACCGATCTTCCACTTCCACGACGACGGGACCGGTATAGCGGATGTCGCCGAGGGCGGCGAAGAAACCTCCCCAATCGACTTCGCCGAGTCCCGGTAATTTGGGCGAATGATACTCGTTGGGGTGCGCGAGAATGCCGAGCTCGTTGAGCTGTTGCCGGTCGACACGAACGTCTTTGGCGTGGATATGAAAAATGCGTTCGGTGAATTCTCGGATAGGTGAGATCGGGTCCATCTGCATCCACACGAGGTGAGACGGGTCGTAGTTCAATCCGAAATTCGGGCTGGGGATTTCCGCAAACATGCGTCGCCAGATCGCGGGGCAGTAGGCGAGATTGTTTCCTCCCGGCCATTCATCGGCGGTGAAGGTCATCGGGCAGTTTTCGATGCCGATTCGCACCTCGTTTTGCTCGGCGAATTGAATCAGCGGTTGCCAACAATCGAGAAACGGTTGCCAATTGTCGGCGACGGATTTGCGGTGGTCGCGACCGACGAAGGTGTTGACGCGTCCGACGCCGAGTTTCGCTGACATTTCGATCACGTTTCGCAAGTGGTCGATCGCGTGGTTCGCTTCGTCGGCGTCCGCCGAAAGCACGTTGGGGTAGTAGCCGAGGGCGGAGATCGAAACGGAGTACTGGGCCGACAGGGCGGCGATCTCGGCCACGACCTCCTCGTCGGTCCGGGCACAATCAATGTGCGTGACGCCGGCGTAACGGCGCTGGGCCTTGCCGACCGGCCAGCACGCCAGTTCGACGCATTGGTAGCCGAGGCGAGAGGCGGTTGCAAAGACCTGTTCGAGCGTCGCGTCGGGCAGGATCGCGCTGAGGAAACCGAGTTGCATGGTGTTGTTCTTTTACGTGAATCGAAAATGAAACCGGTTGGTTAGCTTGCCAGTTGTCATCCCAACCGGGCAACGCTGGATACCCCGCAACCTGATCCCGTCCGGAAAGGGTCGTCATCCCGAAGGGATTCAAGCGATTAGCCGGTGGTCGAGCGCAGCGAACACCACCGGAAACATAATCAGCGCGTCCCGCTCACCCCGAAGGGGTGAAAGCAACTCGCACTGCTGCAACCCCTTCGGGGTAGGTGGCATCTATTTTCGTTCGTTGTCCGGTGGTGTCACTTCGCTCAACCACCGGCTAATCGTTAAAATCCCTTCGGGATATCAGGTTTGTTCTTACACCAAAATCGGTTTGACGATTTCGCCGTGAACGTCGGTGAGTCGGAATTGGCGTCCCTGATAGCGGAACAGCAACCGTTCATGATCGATCCCGAGTAGGTGCAGCATTGTGGCGTGCAGGTCGTGAACGTGGACGGGATCTTTCACTACGTTGTAACCGTACTCGTCGGTCTCGCCGTAGGACATACCGGGTTTGATTCCGCCGCCGGCCATCCACATGGTGAAGCAGCGCGGGTGATGGTCGCGACCGAAATTGTTGGCCGACAGATTGCCTTGGCAATAGTTAGTTCGCCCGAACTCGCCGCCCCAGATCACGAGTGTTTCATCGAGCATTCCGCGGGCCTTCAAATCACTGACGAGTGCGGCGGCGGGTTGGTCGGTTTCGAGGCATTGAGTCGGCAACTGTTGCGGCAGGCTGCCGTGTTGATCCCAACCTTGATGATAGAGTTGGATGAAACGCACGCCACGTTCGGAGAGTCGGCGGGCGAGTAAACAATTCGACGCGAACGTGCCTTGCTCTTGCACGCCGGGACCGTAGGAGTCCAACGTGGATTGCGTTTCACCGGAGATATCCGTGACGTCGGGAATCGACATTTGCATACGAAAGGCGAGTTCGTGCTGCGCGATTCGGGCTTCGATGAACGGGTCCGCCGCGACGTCCGTTTTGATCCGGTGAAGCTGCCCCATCGCGTCGAGCATCGAGCGACGTGAGGAGGCGGAAACGCCGTCGGGGTTGCGCAGATACAGCACCGGATCGCCGGCGCTGCGGAACTGCGTGCCCTGATGTTCCGAGGGCAAGAACCCGGAACCCCACAAGCGTGCTGCCAACGGTTGCCCGCCTTTGTTTTTCGTCAGCATGACGACGAAGGCGGGCAGGTTTTGGTTTTCCGCACCGAGGCCGTAGCTCAGCCACGCCCCGATGCTGGGCCGTCCCGGCAGTTGGCTGCCGCTTTGCAAAAACGTCACACCGGGACCGTGGTTGATGGCCTCGGTGTGCATCGATTTGACGATGCACAATTCGTCGGCGATCTTGGCCGTGTGCGGCAGCAGATTGCTCATCCACGCGCCGCTGTCGCCGTGCTGAGCGAACTCGAACGGCGACCCGACGAGCGGGAGGCTCGATTGGTTGCCCGACATGCCGGTGAGCCGTTGTCCGCCGCGAACGCTCTCGGGCAATTGCGTGCCCTGCAATTCGTTGAGCAAGGGTTTGTGATCGAGCAGGTCCATTTGCGAGGGGCCACCGGCCTGGAACAAATAGATCACCCGTTTGGCCTTGGGGGCGTGGTGCAACGCACTGAGCGCTGCCGATTCGGGCAGGCCGATATTGTCGTCCACGCTGGTGCTCGCCGCCCCGGCGGTTTGCCGGGACATGAGATCGGCCAGCGCGATGCCACCAAGGCCCATCCCGAACTGATTGAGGAAGCTGCGACGGTCACTCTGGAAATCCAAACTCATCGGTCTCTCCTTATCGTTTCATTAATGTGTCGTCGAGGTTCATCACGGCTTGGGCGACGATCGCCAGCGACGCGAGTTTGACTTTGTCGAGCGAATCGGAACCATGGAATTCGCCGATGTTGAGGTACTCATCGATCGCGTTCGGATCGGCGGCGAAGGTTTTTTGTTGTTCTTCATAGAGCCGGTTCAAGATGGTGAGTTCGGCATCGGTCGGAGTTCGCGAGGTCAACCAGCGAAACAGCAACCGCAGTTCAGACTTGGACTCGGATTTGGCATCGTCATCGGTTGGTTGAATCGAATCCGTTTCACCGGCGAGTCGCGTCAGGACTTCGGCGGCGGCGCCTTGGGCGGCCTCGACGTATTGCGGACCGTTGAGCAGGACCATCGCTTGCAACGGGGAACTCGTCCGTTCCCGCCGGACTCGGCAAACGTCTCGGGTCGAGGCGTCGAGGATGAGCATGACGGGCGCCGGCGAGGTGCGTTTCCAATACGTGTAAAGGCTGCGTCGATACAGTCCTTCGCCCTTGTCCGGGGTGACCGGTTTGAAGGCGACGGCGAGTTCATAAGGCCGGGCCGGGGGACCACCGATTGTATTCGTTAACAAACCACTCGTGGCCAGTGCCGAGTCGCGAATCATCTCGGCGGTCAACGGTGCGACGGGGCCGCGAGCGAGCCAGATGTTCTCGGGGTCTTGGGAACGTGTGGATTCGGAGACGTCCGAATCGCGTTGGTAGACGGCCGACAATGCGATCGTCTTGAGCAGTCCCTTCACGTCCCAACCGGAATCGATGAAGCGACGTGATAACCAATCGAGTAATTCGGGGTGCGAAGGCGTCGCGCCTTGGCTGCCGAAGTCCTCCGTCGTGACAACCAAACCGCGACCGAACACCAATTGCCAATAACGGTTGACGGCCACGCGGGCGGTCAGCGGATGATCGGGGCTGGTCAACCAACGGGCCAGCCCGAGTCGATTGTTCGGTTGGTCCTCGGGCATGGGTGGGAGAGCGGCGGGCGTCCCCGAGTCGACACGTTCGGCGGGTGCGTCGTAGGCGCCCCGTTCGAGCAAGTGGGTGGCTCGCGGTTCGGGTAGCTCCCGCATGACCATGATCTCGGAGATCGAATTGAGTAATTGGTCGCGGGTTTGTCGTGCCTGCCTCAGTTTAACGCGAGCTGCGATGCTGGCTGCATCGACATAGGCGGCAACCAATTCGCGTCGTTGCGATTCGGGCAGTGCCACGAAGGATTCGTCGTCGAGCAATCCGTCGAAAGGCTCGTGACGGAACCGGCGCGAGACTTCGGCAGCGGTTAATTCACGATCGTAGATCTCGAACTCATCGACGAGTCCGTTAGTGAATCCACGATCGCGGGTGCGTTCGCCGATCGTGATCTTGTTGTTGTTTCGGGTGGAGATTTCTTTCGTCAGAGCGTCTTGCACGACGTCACAATCGGCGAGCGTGCCGTTGAGGTGAATGTTCAACCCGGACGCGCGGCTCGAACCGTCGTAGGTGACGACGACGTGTTGCCATTTTTCGATCGGGATCGGTGCGGCGGTTCGGACACTGATCGCGTTGCCGGGCCAATAGTGAATGATCGAGGCGGTCAGTTTTCCATCTTCGATGAGAAGTTCGTAACCACGACTGGCCGCATCGGTCCAACCGAGTGATTGGTGGAACACAACGGCGCGGTCTTTGACGTCGGGTGTTTGCAGCCAGAGTGAAACGGAGAACGGTTGCCAGCGTGGGAACGCGGCGGGGCCGACGCCGACGCCGGCATCGCCTGACAGTTTGCCCGATTGTCCCTGCGCACCGTCGACGAGTTCGACGGGTAGTTCGGCCGCGGCATCTCCGTCAAAGTTTTGCGAAGCGGTTGGTCCGGTGAGACGGGCGGCGGGGCCGGTGGGTGGACCGGTCGGCTCGTCCGTGTTTTCGCTGGGTTGTTTTTCGCTGGGTTGTTTTTCGCTGATCTTATCGCCGGCCGCATCCACCGCGGCTTGGTATCGCGTGAGTAACGCCGCCACCTCCGCGTCGGCTTGAGCGAGTTTTTCACGTTGATCGTCGGTGGGCAATCGGAGCGTCGGGGTGGGGATGCTGCCGGTGTGGAAGGAATACAAACCGGCTTCGTTGATGTTGGCAAAGTAAGCGCTGAGTTGAAAGTATTCTTTCTGTGAGAGCGGGTCGAATTTGTGGTCGTGACAGCGGGCGCATTCGAGCGTCAAACCCATGAACGCCGTCGCGACGGTTTGCGATCGATCGACGACATACTCGACACGGAACTCTTCCTCGACGCTGCCGCCTTCGACTTTCTGCGGGTGCAATCGGTTGAACGTGGTGGCGAGAATTTGGTTCTGCGTGGCATCGGGCAACAGATCGCCGGCGATTTGTTCGGTGATGAATTGGTCATAGGGCATGTTTTGATTGAACGAATCGATCACCCAATCTCGCCACGGCCAGACGAACCGATCCCGATCGACTTGGTATCCATACGTGTCGCTGTACCGGGCCACGTCGAGCCACTCCGCCGCCATGCGTTCGCCGTAGGCGGTGGAGGCGAGCAAGCGGTCGATCGCGGTTTCTTTCGCCTCGTCGGATTCGTCATTGAGAAACGCGTCGAGGTCGTCGACGGTCGGCGGCACTCCGGTCAGATCGAAAGTGATGCGTCGGAGCCATCGTTCACGCGAGGCGGGAGCGGACGCGGTGAGTTTCCGTTTTGCGATTGCCGCATCGACGAACCCGTCGATCGTGGCACTCGGATCGATCTCCTTGGCGATCGGTTCGAAGGACCAGTGACGTTGGTAGGGAGCGCCTTGGCGGACCCAATCGGTGAGCAGTTGTTTCTGCTCGGTGGTGAGCGATTTGTGTGATTCCGGGGGCGGCATGACGGTGTCGACATCGGTCTCGTTGATCCGTTCGATGATCAAACTTTCGTCGGGTTCGCCGGGGACGATCGCGCCGAAGTCCACGGCGTCTTCGCGTTGATCGAGTCGCAGGTCGGCGGCCCGGCTCTCGCCGTCGGGGCCGTGACAGACGAAGCAGTTCTCCGAGAGGATCGGACGAATCTGTTCGTTGAAACCGATCCGTTCAATCTCGTCGCTCCAGGCAAAAGAAGGGGCGAAGGAACAGACGAAAACAACGGCCAGGAGGATTCGGCTAAGCAACGTGGGATCAATCAGTGACGGACTTACCGTAGTGATTGATCCACCGTTACTGAGAGCCGCGAAAGCGGTCGATGGATTAGGGAGTCGCATTTCGCATCCTGTTGATTGTGTAGTACGCCTCGGGGTGGAGCAGTCCGTGGCCGTCGTCCCCGCGAACGCCATCGACGTGAAGTTCATGAATGTGGCCGAGTTGCAAACCGTCGACAACCAATCGAACCCGCATTCGATCCTCCGATACCGTTGCCGAAGCAATCTTCGGCTCGGTCGCGTCGACTTCGGGTGACCCGTACTGCTCACGGTACTCGTAAGTGTACGTGGACAGGGTATAGGAGTTCAGATCGGACGCGGTCTTCTCATTGACAGGTTGTGTGAACTGCAATTCGAAACCGTCTGGTTGCAAACGCATTTCTTGGATTTCAAAGGGCACTTTGCCGGTCCAATCGAGTCGTTCGACGGCGAACTCCCTCCGACCGACCGATCCCCATCCGCGGTTGGTTCCACCGGTGAACAACGCGCCGCTGGCGTCCATCTCGACACCGACGTTACCCGAGGCAAACCCTTTTCGAAACGGGAAACAAACGCCTTGCCAAACGCCATCGACCTCTTCCAAAAACACTCGCATGATCCGGCTCTGCGTTTGATCGGCGACGAACAGTTGGCCGGCGAAGGGGCCGAATTTTCCGTCGGTGAAATCGCACGCGATTCCCGACGCACTTTTGCCCATTTTGTTATAAGGGAACAGGATTACCGTGGGGGTCAGTTCGGGGATCTTGGCCGCTTCGATGTGCATCCGGCTGCCGCTCTGCGGGAGCGTCGGACGCTCGCCCATGTTGGCCGCGTTGTCGTACCACTGGAACCCGCCGGGATGCCCGACAAATTTGTTTTCACCTAGCATTTTCAAACCGCAGGTGCCGTTCCAAGGGCCTTGATTGTCGGTGTAGAAAAGGTTGCCGTGCAAATCCGCACCGACACCGCCGGGGGAACGCACGCCGCTGCTAAAGGGGATCGTTTTTCCATCCGCAGTGACCTTCATCGCCCAACCGCGAAACGGCACGGTGCTGGAAAACGAACCGGTCAAACAGAGCGTCAAAACCATGTCACCTTGCTCGTCGAATTTCGACCCGAAGGCGTACTCGTGGTAGTCGCCGGAGATGCCCCATCCGTCGGCGTGAGTTTCGAACACGTCCGCCTGGCCGTCGCCGTCGGTATCCTTCATACGAGTGACTTCGGGACGTTGGGTCGCGTACAACCAACCGTCACGCTCGGCGAGGCTCAAGGGTTCGTGCAACCCGCGCGCGTAGATCTGGACTTGGTCGGCAGAGACGTTTTCGGCTAACGGATCGGAGATCATGAAGATGTCACCGCGGCGCGAGCAGACGGCGAGTTTGCCGTCGGGCATGCGTTGGAAACCGCAGGCCTCGATGACCTCCCCTTCGGGCAGTTCGAACGTCGTGATGACGTAGTAGTCGTTCTCGGTCGGTTTGGCGGATGACAGCTCATCGGCGTTAGTGGCGAGTTGCCCGACGAACGCGGCAATGATCAGGAGCCAAAGGGATTGCAGTCGAAACATGTGCGGTGAGGTGTGTGACTAGGAAGGGTGGGTGGGTTCGATGGATGTGGGTTCGATGCGGTGGATTTCAAGGTGCTTACGTCTTCACCCTCCCGGTGAAGACGCTCGCAATACAAGCCCAACCCGCTAGCGAGGCTACGCTGTGAAGCATTTTTTCAATCGAAAAATCAGTGTTCAGCGTAAGCGGGCGGGACGCCCGCGCACCGGTTCGCGGGCGTCCTCGCCCGCATACGCTGCTCCCTAGCTGCGTTCGGGAGGGTGAAGGAACCCCGGTTCCCCAGTTTCGCTCGGGAGCGTGAAGTGGATTCAACATGCGATCACCACCGAATATCGAGCGTGGCGGTGGTGGTCGAATCCGACGTGATCACGGCGCGTAACGTTTGCTTCCCGTCGACCTCGATGAGTTCCGGTTTCACTCCCGTGATCTGGTAAACGGCTTGATCGTCGATTCGGTAGCCTTGTTCGATCGGTTCGATTTTCCCTGTGGCGATTTGCCAGACGAGCACTCGATCGGACGGCGAGGTTTCGCAATCGATTTTCAACACGCGTTGCAATCCGCCTTCGATCGGCAAGGGCTGATCTTCGACGGTGGTATCCCCGATCAAGTATCGGAACGTCGGGTTGCCGTTCTCGTCGAGCGTGTAGCCCTTCATGCGGTAGTTCAGTTCGCGAGCCGATTGGGTTGGCCAGACGGATGCCGGATCGGAAATCATCGCGATCGAAACCGCCGAGTCGACGGTCACGATGGCGTCGCCGAGCGGTTGTTGGTTGCCCTGGCCGCGGCCTCGCCAGTGCATCGAAGCGTCAATGAATTCGTTCTTCCAAATCCGGGCCAACGACATTTGCTCGGCGTCCCAGATCAAGTTGAGTTCGGCTGGGTAACCGACGCCGATCCCGCGCGGGCTGACACCGGCAAAGAAATTGCGATAAATCCGAGGACGCTCGGTGGCGGCCAAGACGATTGCCGCTTGGTTGAGCCCTTGAGGTTCTTTGGCTTGCGTGCCCAGCAACAGGTATTGCCACATCGCGTCGATTTGTTTCGCAGGATCGCCGCCTTCGATATCCTCGACGGCTGATCGTCCGTCGACAAAGCTGTTGGGCATCCGAGTGCCTGGTCGGTATTTCGTCGGGTCTTGGAGGTAGCGTTGGAACCACTGCACGCGAAGACGATCGGTCATCATCAGCATGTCGATCGCGCCGAGTCCGCCGCCGTTGTTGCCGTTGTAACTGTGGCATTTGATGCAAGACAACCCGCCGTTGCCGCAAAGTTTCCGACCGTCGATTTGCACATCGGCCAGCGATTTCGTTTGAGCCGGATCTTGCATCTCATCGCTGCGGTCGGTGCGAACCATCGCTTGGACGAGCGAGGCGAGTTGATCGTGATCGAACCCTGGCATTCGGGTCCGCATGTAGTCCCGTGCATTGGCGCCGGATTGCAATACTTCTTTCAAATACCGGTCGTTGATTTTGTCACCGATGCCGGTCAAGGACGGGGGCAACCGGCCTTCCAATCCCATCTCGGGAATCGTGGTTTCGAACAACGAATCACGCGACGGTTCCGGACCTCCGACGGCGTCACGTTCGTGACAGGCGTAGCAGTTCAGTGCGGCGAACATGAGATGGATCCGGCGTTGGTCGTCGTCGGATGTGGCTTCGTCCGCGTCGCCGTCACGGCGGCGGTCCAACGCCGCGACGATCGCGTTGACTTGGGTCGCGCCCAAGGCATAATCGACGGCGGGGGATCGAGGTTGATCGGCCAAACATCCGCCGGACGAGGGCAGGCGGTCCAGCGGTGCGGCCGTGCTCTGGTTCGATGGGCTCTGGTTCGATGGGCTCTGGTTCGATGGGCTCTGGTTCACCGTCTGGTTCTCGCCGAAGGCATGGCAGTGGATACAACCGGAGTCGGCAAAGAGTTGTTTGCCGGTTTCGACCATCGACTCGTCGGGAGTGAATCCGCTGGGCAGCAAATCGATCGGTCCGCCCTGTTGGCCATCGGTAATCCAGGACGTGATGTCGTCGCGTCCCATTCGCGGATCGGTCATCTCCAATTTCAATTCGACTTGACCGCCGCCGTCGAAATACTCCACGCGAATCGGAGAGACGCCCGCTTTGAGTTTGTACGTGGCTTCGCGAGTGGTGGTCGGATGGATGCCGTCGTTGACGAGTCGCTCGCCATTGATTTCCAAGGCACTGCCGTCATCGCTCGATAGCGCGAACGTGTATTCGCCATCGGTTTCGATCGACAGGTTGGCTTCGTAAACGGCGGCGAAATACGTTGGCGGGTTGAGGTCGTCGATCTTCAGCCCGGTGACGTCGTCGGTGGAGACGGGTTCGAGTTGGGAGAAGTCGGGGAGGTTTTGCCAGCGACCGCGATAGACACGTCGGGTGAAGGTAGCGTTGGATTGCCCGACGGTCGTTTGTCGGGTCAGGTAGGCGGCGACAGCTACGAATTCCTGCGGCGTGCCGACCATCTTCGGCATCCGCAAACCGGTCCGGATTTCGGTGCAGTTTTGCAGGAAATGGATGAGCGACGGCACGGTGTACTTGCGATGGGGATCGCCGAGCGGCACGGTGGTCGCGGACGGGGTTTTGGCGTCCCCTTCGAGGGCGCCGTGACAGGCCATGCAGCCGATCGATTGGTAGAGTTCTTTGCCACGGTCGGCGAGCGATTCGCTCACGATCCGGTCGGCGAGACGGCCCTTGCCTTGGAGCAACAGATAGCTGGCGATGGCTTCCGCGTTTCGTTCGCGTGTGCTCGTATCGGCACCCGGCCACGGGTCCGGCATGGTGGTGCCGGTTTTCGTTTGATGCGGGTTGGCGATCATGGCGACCGCCGAATCGGGACGGACGCGACCGGCTAATTCGGTCAGGTCCGGCCCCCGTTGCGGCGGCAGGAGTTTCTCTTCGGCGGCGTGGCAGGCCGTACACGCGAGCGATCCGATCAACAGTTCCCCCGAATCGGCCAGCGAGGTCGATGCGGTGTCGGCGAAACGTTCGAACCCGGGAACGATCGGGCGGGCGGCCTCGCGATCGGCGTCCCGAGGTAACAACCAGATATTGCGAAAGCGAACCGGGTCGCCATGATTTTGCAACATGATGGGCCCGAGTTCGGGGCCGTCTTTCAATGCCGCGGCGGGAGTTTGACTGGGCACTTCGACTTCGTTTTGCACCATGATGCCGTTGAGCCGGACGGTCATCCGGGCGTTGGATTTTTTGTTGCCCTCGCCGTCGTAACGGGCCTGCGTGAAATCGACGTCGTAGGTTTGCCATCGCAGCGGAGGGAAGCACGCGTTGATCGCCGGGTCACTGACGGTGTAGATGCCACCGGCCTCATTATTGAGTCCCTTCAAACCGAACGAGTCGAGAATCTGAGTTTCGTAGCGGCCTTGGTGGTACACGCCGCTGTTGCCGCGTTTTTGACCGCGGGCGGAGGGTGCGTAGGGCGTACGGAATTCAAGGTGCAACCGGTAGTCGCCGAAACGTTTTTGGGTTTGCGTGCCTTCTTGGAGTAGCCCGTCGTCGGTGAGCCGTCCGTTCTCCCAATATTGGTCCACAGAGGCTTGGGTGCCATCGAACAGGACGACGGCCCCGGCGGGCGGTTGCTGGCCGAGCGTCGCACTTTGACGTTCGACGCGTTTCAATCCCATCGATTCGATCAGGCCGGCGATGGAATCGATGTCACTTTCGATTCGGCGTGGTTCGCCGCGTGCTCCAGCACCGGGCAGGCCGCCTTCATAGATGGCGAGATCGAACTCGCCGTCACCCATGGCGATGACCTGCATCGCGCGGTCAACGCCGACGTACTCGCCTTGGACCGCGAAATCAGCGTCCCGCTGTGCGACGGCGACGTCCGCAGTGCCCGTTGCCTCGGCGGGGGAGATGCCGAGGATGAAAACGCCAACGACGTGCAATAACACGCACGAGATGATCGATCGATAGGAAGTAGAATCGACCCCAGCAGAAAAGAGTTGAGAGGAAGAAAGTTTCAACACAATGATTCCAGAATGGGGGCGGCGTTGTGACCGGAGGAAGACTTCACCCTCAACGCTTGAACGGTCGTTTGGGTGGAGGATTGCGGTGGGCAAAGTGGTGGGCAAAGTGGTGGGACGCGTCGTTGGCGTGAATGAATCTGCCGCTAAACGCGTTGCACAGGATACTCGTTGCGAGCGCACAATTCAAACACTCTCAATCCAAACACGTGCGGGGATCGGACAATTCCCGGCTTCGGTCGGGGGGAGGGAAGGTGGCCGCTTGCCAGTTGTGATTCCGACCGGGGCAAGCCTGGCGGAAATCCGATGGACTGCTAACGTTCCGGTTGGCTCAACATTTGGACCACGTCGTTGTGACCGTTGGCGCGAGCGAAGTCGATTGCGGTTTCTCCGTCGATGTCTTGGCGGGTTGCATCCGCTCCGGCATCGAGCAGGATGCGGACGACTTCGGCTTGCCCTTCGGCGGCGGCGTACATGAGGGCGGTGAAATGTTCTTCGCCCTCGATCAATCCGACGTCCGCTCCGGCGGCGAGCAGGGCCTTCACGGTCGCGGCGTTGTCGCCGGTGGCGGCGTACATCAACGCGGTGCGTCCGAAATCATCGTGGTGGTCGATTTCGGCGTCCTGTTCGATCAACCACTCGACGGTCTCCAGATGCCCGTCAAAACACGCGAGTTGCAGTGCGGTGCGTCCCTCGGCGCCTTCGGCGTTGATGAGACTGCCTTCGGAAACGCGTTTCTTCACCTCTGGGAGGTCGCCTTGCACCGCGGCTTCGCGGAAGGCGTCGTCCCGGATCGATGCAGCGTTCGGCGGTGCGGAGGCGGGCGTTTCGGCGGGCGACTTGGCGGGCGACTTGGCAGTGTCCGGTGTGGCCACGAAGACCTCCGAACGCTCACGTCGCGGTAGGTCCTCCGGTTGAGCTCGTTCGGGGCCGCAACCCGGCAGCGTTAGAACCGTACACGCCGAGAAGGCCATGCCGATTGCGAGTGTCCGAATGCGGGGTTGATTCAATGGGTTTCTCATGCTTGCGGATTAGGCGTCGGATCGGAGACCCAGTCGACGGGCAGGCGGGCGGGTTTGCCGGTGCGGTCCAAACACGCGATCATCGAGTCGGCTTCGACGAGCAGCGTGTCTCCGCGGTGAATCAGATACCGATGCCTCATGCGGACTTTTCTGACCTCGGCGACCTCGGTGGTCACGATCAACACGTCATCGAAGTCGGCAGGAGCGTGGTAGCGGACGTTCATCTCGGTCACGACCAGCATCAGGCCGCCGTCCTCGATCGATTTGTAATCGTGTCCGAGGCTGCGTAGCATCTCCACGCGAGCCCGCTCGAAATAGTTCAAGTAGTTCGCGTGGTGGACCCGTCGCTGGCCATCGGTTTCCTGATAAGCGACGCGGATCTCGTGGGAATGTCGGAGCACGTCGCTTTTCTTGCTAGGAAGATTGGCCACGCTGTTAATAGATGCCCAGGTGATCGCGAGCTTCGTCGGTCATCAGGTCGGGGGACCAAGCCGGTTCCATGACGACTTTGACTTCGCATGTATCGACTTCGTCGAGCGATTGGGCGGCCGCCTTGGTGCCCGCGACGAGTTGCGGGCCAGCCGGACACATGGGACTGGTCAGCGTCATTTCGACGTTGACGTCGTGCCGTCCGTCTTCTTTTTCGTCACCGACGGCGACCACGTAAACCAACCCCAGGTCGACGATATTGACGTACAACTCGGGGTCGATGACTTCCTTGAGCGCCTCGCGGACTTTATCTTCAGCCAATGCCATGATCAGAGATCCCTTGTCGTGTTGGGGTTTGTTTTTTCCGTTTGATTAAAAATCGTCATCAAGACGATAGGTCGCAGGCCCGTTTTGGTCAATGAAGCACGCATTCTCCTTTCATTTGCGATATCATGTGTCAACACGAAAAGGGCTGCTGTCGTTTTGACGTACAATGTTTGGCGTACAGTGTTTGACGTACAGTGGTTGTCGCGGCAGTGGTTGTCGCTGGTATTTGGCATTCCTAATGGGAGATGATGTGATGACGAAAAAGTTTTGGATTGGTTTGGCAGGCTTGTTTCTGTTGACGCTGACGTCGGTCGGGTGTGGAAAGGAAGCGACGAGCGCGGTCGAGGATGCGGAACAGTCGGCGATCGACGCCTATAAAGCGGACCAGAAGGCGGACTTGGAGGCCATGGACGGTTCACTCGGCGAGTTGTGAACTTGGATCGGAGGCATCTTGCCGCCGCGACTGGCAGTTCAATGGAGGGTAAAACGGCGTGAGGCCGCCGCGGATGCCTTGAATCAACAAGCCGTTTCATCCGTCTCGCAGAGACGGATGACGCAAGGTTACGTTGCATCGTCGATCCGTGATCAGCGATGCTTAGAAATCTTGGGTGGTTTCGCGTCCCGCCTTGGTACCCAAGGCACCCCAAAGTCCGTAGGGACTTTGCGAACCGGGGGAATTCAAACCGACTCCGTTCTGCCACACCATGCTGGCTGATCGATTACCGGCCGCGATGGACTCGGTGATGAACCTGACGGCACCATCGCCTAAGAGAATATGAACCCCCCCTTGGTGACGACTCGAAGGCGGGAACATTCCGGTTTGCCCGGTATTATTTCCGCCGCAGATCGCCGCGTTGGGCGGATGGATGGTATGGACCCCGGAGAAATTGGGTCGGAAGTCGGCCCATTTGAATCCGCGTCCATTGTTGGCTCCACCGGTCGGAATCCCCTGCACCCAGAATTGCGGTCGCAAGGGATCGACCTGGCCTTGGTCGAAACACCAATTCGGGTTATCCCGCACATCATTCGGGGGGTTTTGCGAGCCATTGTTGGTTTGCGTCCCCCGGGTATCCCGGTCACCCAGGTCCGTGATCAGCTCGGCCATCGCGATGGTATTTGACAAACCGTCGAGAACATCGCGGAATTTGGCGGACGAGTGAGGCACAAACATGCCGCGATCGGCAGCTTGGGAACGTCTCGCCCAACCGCCATTGCCGGCTTTTTCTCCGGAAGGGTTCTGGTGCGATTTGGGGCCGCGAACCGACCACTCCATCGAATCACCGAGGCAAGCACCATAGTTAGTTCGGCCTTGGGCGGGCAAGCCAACGCCGGGGTCGCTGGGGCATCGAAGCATGGGGAGATTGGTCACCCACGGTTGATACTCCAGGTGCTCCATTGTCGGGCCCATCGCGGGCCAAGGGATGGGGAGGGGTGTGTTGGGTTGCAACGCATTGACGAAACTCGGATTGCTGATTTGTTCCCACAACGCCTGTTTTTCCATGAACGGCGTGAGGCCGACCAGCATGCTCAATCGCCATGCATTCGCGTCACCGTAATTGGACCACCAGTTGGAAGTTCGTGCGGTACTGCCGAACGGAGCGACTCCCCCATCGGGGCTGCCAGTGCCGGCGCCATGGATTGGCAGTTGGGCAAACGCGGAGTGGTAATTCTGGATCGCCAAACCGAGCTGTTTGAAGTTGTTGCCGCAACTCATTCGTCTTGCCGCTTCGCGGGCCGCCTGGACTGCGGGCAAAAGCAGTCCCACCAATACTCCAATGATGGCGATAACAACCAATAACTCCACCAAGGTGAATGCCTTGGGTCTGGAAAATTTCGTTTTCATGAATTTTCTTTCCAAAAGGGACAAGGAATGAGTGGCCGCAACGGATCGTTGCTGCGTCAAGATACCACACAGCCATCGAGTGTACTCGATTTAGCGGCGAAGAGAATCACCAAAAAAGCTTTTAAAGAGGAGTTAACGCTATAGACTTCCCCCCCTACGGTTCGGCGCCCGCTGTTTTCTCCCGTTCAATCAAGCGGGAACGTTTCGGTGATCCCTTGGATAATCAGCAGATTCTGGTTGCACGCGACGGAACGGAACGTTTGCTCATTTCCGTCGGGCCAGCGGATCTTGATGTCGCAATCCGTGGCGGTTCCCACCGCAAAACGGAGCGTCCGTTCTCCGCTGCAAAGATACCCGTCGCCCGACGTCAGCCACCTTTGCTGGCGATGATCCCCGACCGTGACGGATACCAGAGCACCGATGGCGTCACGCGAGCACCTCGTTCCTTTTAAATGCACGGTGACAAAGCCGCCCTGTCGTTCGCTGCGATTGACCAGCAACGCGACAGGCTCGGTTTGATGCGTCACCACGACGTCCACTCGATCATCCCGATTGGCGTCGATCGTCCACAAGGCGCGACCCACATGCGGGGCCCGAGCGTAATCGCCACGGACCTGATCGCCGATGCTCTCGTAGATGTCCGCGTCGGTTCGTTCGAACAGTTGCATTGCCTGGCTGTAAACCGATCGCTCTTCGCCACGATTAAAGATATCGACGTGGCCGTTGGTGACGATCAACTCGTCACGCCCGTTGCAATCGAGATCGATAGCGGCGGTTCCGAACCCGACCATCGGTAACGTCGAGGCGACCAATCGACTGCGAGTCGTTTGGTCCTGCCACATTCCCGGCTGAACGTTTTTGTAAAGCGTGTTGTACTCCCGATCAAAATTGGTGACGTAAAAGTCAACATCCCCATCGTCGTCGAGATCCGACGTGGCAATCCCCATCGAACCTTGGGCGAGAGAGCGGTCATCGACTGCCAAACCACGGACGAGACCGGATTCCGCGAATGCAAACTCACCCAGGTCATCGGACAGCGACCAAAAGTGATTGTCGGTCATGTCATTGGCCACCAAGAGATCCAATCCGGGCCGGTCATCGAACGCCCCGACGCTCAGGCCCAAACCGCGTCCGAGCGTTCGAGGCGCGGCCGCCGCGTTGGCGGACGACTGCCGCAACCGGCCCCTCGCTTCCCCCTGAAAGAAATGGTCCGCCGCCGCGTCGAACATGATCGGAGAGCACGAACGCATGACTGTGGGATCGTCCATCGAGCAGACCTTCGTTACCGGATCGAGCCCCACGCAATAGTTCAAAACAATCACATCGGAAAGCCCGTCTTGATCCAGGTCCGCGATGCAACCGCTGGTCGACCAAGAGTCATTCGTTGGGTTGAGTCGCCATGCGAGCGACGATTCTTTAAACGTTCCATCGCCCTGGTTGAGGTAGAGACGGTTGGGGCCATAGTTCAGCACCAGCAGATCGGGGAAGCCGTCTTCGTTGACATCCCCCACCGCGACTCCCTGACCAAACCCCAAATCGTCACACCCTGCAACCTCGGCCACGTGGACGAACTGACCTTCGAGGTTACGCCACAACGCATTCGGTTCGGAGTCGTTTTTGGGGGGCTTTCCTCCGGCAGCCGACAAGTACAAATCAGGCCATCCATCGAGGTCGAAATCGAGGGTACCGCCGCCACAACCCAGCGTTTGATGCAAACCAATTCCAGGCTGGTTCAGATCATTACCGGTCCTACCAAAAAAACTCAGCCCACGTCGTTTCGCCTCGTCCAGGAGCACGAAACGAGCCACTTTCGCCCCGGGGACGGTCGGTTCCTCGGTCCGTTCATCCGATCGTAACCACTCCAGTTCAGGGAGTGGTAAATGGCTCAGGTCCATTTCCAGCTCGGGGTGCCCCACGCGAATCTGCCAGGGTGAATCCGCTCGCAGTTGCTGGACAACGGATGCTCGCAAGGCCACCAAGTCGACCGTATCGTCCTCGGGCAACGTCGTCGCCGCCGATGACCAAGCTTCGGCTTCCCAGAACCGCCCGAGGTCGATCAGCAAACCGACCATGTCCGCCACAACGGCACGTGAGACGACGCCCGAGCGTTCGAAACGATTACGAGCTTGGCTGAATCCGTTTAACTGCGAGGCGCGTTGTTGAATGGCGTCGACGGTTTCCTGCGGCAACTCCACGTCTTCGTCTTCCATTTGACGTAGGGTCTGACTCAATTGCAGCCAACCTTGAGGTAAATCGGGGTCTCGCAACGTGGCTTCCCAAAACGAGCGTGCCGCTTCAGGCAACGCCTCTCGATTTCGTGACCACTCCCCGAGTGCCAACCAATAATTAGCGTATTCCTTGATCGACGGTTGGCAGGTTTGAACGAACTCGGCCAGCCGATCGAATCGTTGGGCCTTCGCCAACGCGAAACACATCAGGTCTTGGGCAGGCATGAAATCGGGATGCCGAGAAATGATCTCTTCGAGCATCTCGATGCACTGATCAAGTTGATTGCTATCGAAGTGGACCTTGGCCTTGCCGATCAGCGGTCGCAAATCATCCGGGTTGCGAGTGGTCAACTCGACCAGGGGCGCCGATTGCAGCGAACGGGTGCCGGTGTTGCTCATGGCCAATAGCAGATCGAGATCGAATTTTCGTTGTCGAATCAAAACGCGAGCTTGGGCGAGTCCGTGATACCGATCCTCCGAACCGATCAGCAGGTCATAAAGTAGCCGTCGCGACAGATGGTCATCGGGGTGCTTTTGCACCGCCACCGTCAACAGATCCACTGCATCATAAAGACGACCGACCGCGACCAGAGCAATGGTCGTTTGATACAACCGGGGTTGGCTCGTGTGGTTTTCGGCGTGGCAGGCCATGACGAAATAATCGGCGACCTTTTCAGGCTGTTTGTTCGCATCGGCCACCCGTGCAAGAAACACCAACGCTTGCGGGTCGTCGGCGTGATTCTGCAAGACGAGGTCGGTCAGTTCCAGGGCCTCGTCGATTTGCCCTCGCCGAATCAACAGCTTCATCCGCCCCAACGCTCGCTCGGGCGAGACCTCGGGCGGTGACGACTGCGATGCCTCCTCGCGACAGCCCACCGCCAATACGATCACGCTTAAACAGATCGCCAGCGAGCCACGATCGACTCGCATGATCGAACGGATCGAGAAAAATTTCAGTGAAACAAATGAAAACATGGTTCAATACGGTGCTCGGTGTTGATTCGATGACCAGTCTAACTGTTCCAAGCCCGTCGCTGAGAGTAAACTGGATCTTCCAACTCGTTTCAGCTCATCATTTGGTCCTGGTGCCGCCCTCTTGTAAACCGCAATCTTAGGATACTTCGTTGTCTGACATGTCCTGCTCACATCGGTTTTTTGCTTTCTATCTGGCTTTTTTTTGCGGCGTGATGTCGGGTTGTCGGGACGCTGGTCGCTCTGATTCGGGGGCGGGGTCTGCCCCGTTAAATCGCTCGGAGGCATCAGCGGATACCGCGCTGGCGGCGGGCGAATCCCTCGTCGCATTTTTGGATCAAGTGCGTCCCAGCGTGACGGCGTTCTGCGGCGATTGCCACGCGATGCCACGCCCCGAGAGTTCTCCGAGTGGTGAATGGCCCGAGGAAGTCAATCAAGGTTTCATGCTCTACGGGCAATCCGGACGAACCGACCTGACGATCCCTCCTTACGGTGACGTGTTGGATTTTTTTCAAAAACAGGCACCCACTCGGCTGGAGATGCCCTCCTCGATCAAAAACTACCCACCCTCGTCAATCCCATTCGATCGGCGCGAGGTACACGCCCAAGGGCGACGCTCACCGGCGATCACCAATGTTCAATGGATCGATCTGGAGATCGGCGATTCGCCCGCGTTGATTTATACCGATATCGCCACGGGAATGGTCAAGGCTCATTGGCGAGAGTCGGTCCACCGCATCGCGACGCTGTTGCAACCCGTCCACTGTGAACCCTGTGATCTCAACGACGATGGATTGATCGACCTCGTCGTTGCCGACATCGGGGAATTCAACGCCAACGACACCGACATTGGGCGTGTCGTTTGGTTGCGACAACGACCCGCCGAGGAACTCGAATCGCCTGAGCTCGAATCGCCTGAGCCTAATTTGGCCGATCGGTTCGAGTCGATCGTGCTGCTCGATGGACTCAGTCGCGTCGCCGATGTGCGAACCGGTGACTTTGATCAGGATGGTGATGACGACTGCTTGGTCGCCGTGTTTGGTTGGCGGAAGTCTGGCGAAATCCTGTTGCTCGTCAACCAAGGGCTGGGCGATGACGATCGCCCGCAGTTTGAGGTCCAAGCGATCGATGATCGAAGTGGCCCGGTACACGTTCCTACGATCGATCTCAACGGGGACGGTCATCTCGATTTCATTGCTCTGATTAGCCAGGAACACGAGATTGTCGAAGCGTTCTTGAATGACGGGACCGGCCATTTTGAGAAGCAAACGATCTGGGAAGCTCCCGACCCGGCCTACGGATCCAGCGGCATCGAACTGGTCGATATGGACAACGATGGGGACAGCGACATTCTCTACACCAACGGAGATTCATTCGATCGCGGCGTGAAACCTCATCACGGTGTCCAGTGGCTCGAGAATACGGGCACCTATCCCTACACGCATCATCACGTCGGTTGGATGCCGGGCGTGCAAAATGCGCGTCCGGGTGATTTTGATAACGACGGTGACATTGACATCATCGCGGGGTCGCTCGTTGTCGGACCGGCTGATCTGGTGCTTCGCGAACCCCAGTTCTCGTCGCTCGTGTTGTTCGAGCAAACGGCCCCCAATCAATGGAAGCCTCAGCAAATGGAGCACGGCAATCATCGCCACCTGAGTCTGGCCGCCGGTGACTTCGACGGCGATGGTCGACTTGACCTCGCAGCGGGCAACTTCATGCGAGATGAAAACCCGGACAATCCGGATTTGATCATTTGGTCGCCGCGTCCGCCCCAAATCGATCGCTAGGGAACGCCTCAAACGAGCGCGATCATCCACACGGCGGTGGCGATCGTGCCGGTGACGAGGGGCCAGCCGACGCGTTTGAGATGTTTGGCGGGCGGTGGATTCCACAACAGATGTCCGCTCATCACCAGCATCGGGAGCGTCGTGATGGCGAGGAAATTATGCCGAATCTCCAGTCCCGCGACGAGGCCGAACAGGGCGACGAGGGTGAGCACGGGAATCGCGATCCAACGGCATTTCTGAAACGCGATCACCCCGCGAACGGCAACCGTCGTGGCCGTGAATCCGATCAGCCACGCGGTCCAAATTACCATGGTTTTGCCCAGCGAAAGGTCGCCGGATAACAGAATCGGTACGCAGGGCACCGAGAGTCCGACCACGCCCCAAAGTTGACCGCCGAGTGTGCGGTGATGCCCGGCGATCGAGAGCAGAAAACTCGACGTCGCGAGCAACGCACAAACGAGTAGTCCCGCACGAACCGGCGTCGATCCGGTCGCGAACCCGATCATCCCGCAGGCGACGGTGAGACCGAGCAGAATGAATAGGTGCTGTTTGGCCTGCGGCGTGCTTCGCTGTGCCCTCGTCCCGCGCCGGCCCAGTGCGACCAACAGCGGCTCGTGCGCGAAAAAGCCTGCGAACGCTGCGATTGCGATGCGAATTCCCGGCACCGTCAGACCGGTGATCGCGAGGGAAGTCGCCTTCGGGATGGCCAGAATCGCGTACGCGACGTGCTCTTTCGGTTTCAGGTTCGCGGCCGGCGAGGCATGTGGTAAAGACGATGAGACACTCGGGCTGATGGTGCTCGCGGTTATGAGAGGGAAGAGTAAGGACAGGGCCGAATTCAATTCAGTGTGCGCGGGAGTCGCGCGTTCGACACTGAAATAGACACCTTGGGGTACGAGTTTATCGCAGGAGCGACAGCACACTTTGCGGGTTCTGGTTAGCCAGCGAGAGCACGTTGGTACCGGATTGGACGAGAATCTGAGCCCGGGTCAGGTTGGCGGATTCTTGGGCAAAGTCAGCGTCTCGGATCGAGCTTTCGGCTTCTTGCAAGTTCGCCAGCGTGTCTTGCAGACTGATGATGTTGCTATCCAGCGTGGTGGATTGGAACGCCCCGAGTCGACCGCGGATGCTGGTCACCTGATCGATCGCGTCGGTGACGATTCTCGCAGCGAGGTTCGGGTCACGATCGAGCGCGGCCTCTTCGCCGCTGCCGAGTTCGAACAACCGTCCGGACGAGCCGCCGAGTCGGGCCGAGCTGACGCTGCCGATTCCGATCCGGGCTTGCTGATTACTGACGACGTCGGCACCGAGTTGGAACAACGCACCGCCGCCGCTGATTTGGAATCCGACCGAGTCGCTGCTGCCGTCGGCTACGGTGATCGAGATGTCCAAGGTGGACGTGTTGATCGACAAAGTATTGCCGGTGCCGCTGGCATCGATCCCGTTGACTTTGGCTTTGATGTCTCGGCCTTCGACACGTTGACCCGAACCGACTGGCGAGGTTTTGATCGTGCCCCCGTCGGCTTCTTTGATCACTCGTAGGTCGACGATCGCGTCGGAACCGTACTCGGTTGACGTCAACACAAGGTCTTGGCCGTCCCGCGCCGCCGTCACGCCGGTGGCGTCGGATACGAGGTTGATTTGGGTGACGAGGTCATCGACCCCGGTTCCGGCGCTGACGTTGAAGACTTCCGAACCGCTCTTGCCGATCAATTCGAAAACGGCGTCTTGGGCGAGGCCACCGGACGCGTTGACCCCGTCAGCAAAATTCGTCGGTGTGATCGTATCGGCACCCGTCGTGCTGTTGAAATTCGTCAGCGTCGCACCGGTGGCGAGTTCCGCGTCGTAGGTACCCTCGGCCTGGATCGCGGCGACAATGTCGGCAATCGAAGCGTCTTCGCCTGGAGGAACCGTGATCGCGACGGCACCATCGGTGACGGTCACGTTGATGCCGGAACCCGGAGCCCCGGTCGCTGCGAACGTGATCGCGCTCGCATTGGCGGCATCGCCGTCTTCTTTCGCGGTCAAGTTGATCAACGCGTCAAACGTGCCCGCTGTCGCACCGCCGGTCGTTGCACCAATGATCCCATCGGTGGGCAGGGTCGACGTGTTGTCGAACGAGGTGACACCGCCGGTGATCCCGCCAGCCGCATCGAATTCCGCCAGGTCGTCAATCGCGGTTTGAATGTCCGCAACCGAAGTCGTGCCGGTGTCGTCGATCGTGACGACGATATTGCCGTCGGCATCGAGAGCGGCGGCGGTGGTGGCACCGTTGACCTTGTTGACAATAATGTTGCCGTTGAACGCTTCGCCGTCGGCCGCGGCGGTCACGTCGAACGACGCTGTTCCGGCAGTGTCCGTTCCCCCGGTCAACTCGGTGGCACCGGTGAACGTGTCGCTAACGCCGACCGTGCCTCCGGTGCCGACGTTGAGATCAAACTCCGTCGAACCGTTCAGCAGTGTTGCGATATCGGCGAGCGTTTCACCCTCCTGTAACGTGACTGTGATTTGACCGGGGGTGGACGTATCAATGGTGGAAGCGGTTCCGGTGGCGACGGTTGCCAAGATAATATTCAGATTCCCAGCCGTCCCGTCAAAATCGCCACCGTCCTTGGCTGTGATCGTGAAATCACCACCGCTGCCCAACGTGATCGCGGTGGACGCGGCTTCGGCGTCGGGGGCAATCCCGTCGAGCGTCGCCGTCCCGGTGGCCGCCGCGGCGGTGACCACGGTCGATAAATCGAGCGAACCGGCCGCCGTCACCGAAGCCACCGAGACCGGGATCGTGGGAATCGTGAGCGAGGCTTGCTTCGCCGCTTCGGTAATCGAAACCGAAACGTTCAGCGAACCGACCGTGCCGAGGTTGGCCTGTCCGATATTGAGGTTCGTGATGTTCGTGAAATTGGTGCCGGCGGTGGTGAGGAAGTCCAGCCCACCGTCGAGCAGTTTCCGACCTTGGAACGTCGTCGTTTGAGCGATCCGGTTAACGGCCTCAAGCGAACTGTCGATCTGCAACTGGTTAGCGGCGATCTCGTCGTCACTGAGCGCCCCTTTGTTAGCCGCCTCGACGACCAGACCACGCACGTCGTTGAGCAGGTTACTGACCTGGCCGAGCGCACTGTCGGCGGTGCTGATGATCTGGCTGGCCCGCCGCGTGTTACTGACCGCTTTGCCTAGACTCGTGATCTCGCTCCGCAACGCTTCACTGGCAATCAAACCCGCCGGGTCGTCCGACCCGCTATTGATTCGCAAACCCGTGCTCAATCGGGTGAGTGCCTGTTGCAAATCCTGGTTGCTCGAATTCAAACGGTTCTGAGCGACGAGCGAAGGGACGTTAGTGTTGATCCGAGTCATGGCGAGGCTTCCGCTTCCTAGAAAATTGTGAGCGATTCCGACGGTCAGTCGTCACAACGACTCACGGCGTCACTGTAAAATGGACGTCCCGAAATATCCGAGACATTTCGTTGAGACGGGAGTGATCTGTTACTCTTCATCGGCACCCTCCCCAGTCGGCGCACACTCTCGACGCGGAATTTCGATCAAGAAGATCACACCTCGGCCTACCGAGAAGACAAAGCCGTCAAACTTTCGCCAGCCCGCATTCTCTCCGGTATTGCCGTGTTTACCCCATTGCCCAGCTTGATCGTTTGCGTTTGCGTGCTGCTGGGCCCGCCCTCTGCCAACACCGGCGAGCGACCGAGCGTCTCTCCACGCTCGTTTGGCGGTGAGGAAATCCGCACCGCCTTCGTCGCCGCTCACGGCGGATTCAGCAGCGACGAGTTGCTCGTCCGTGATTCCCTCCGCCACGATTTCTTGCGCCAACTCGCGATCGATCCCGACGACGCGTCGCAACACGACGATCAAACCGCCGCCCTGTTGATGCTGTTGAAACTCCGCAAGTCCGGCAAACTCGACGTTCCGGCGACACGTCGCAGCGGCGTCGACGCGAGCCCCTGGACCGAGACCGCCGAACTGGCCATTCGCACCGTCCTGGATCGCCACCGGGTCAGCATCGACCAAATCATGTGCGACCCACGATTGCGAGCCGAACTGCATTGCGAGGCGATCGCGGTCTCGCCCGATGCCCCGGCGGATCTGGTTCGCAAAGCCGTTTTCAAACTGCGTAAAATCCGTCGGTTGCGTCCCGAACTCGTCCTGCGAGTCGCCGATTGGCAAACTGAAGTCGTGACCATGAGTCTCGACGGCATCGATCTTGACCGCGTTCCCGATTCGCCTGGCATCTATCTGTTTCGCAGCGAGGAGGGGTACCTCTATATCGGCGAAGCGGAGAGTTTGTCGGTGCGGATTGCCCAACATCTCGCCGGTAGTCATAACACCGGATTGGCACGCCGGTTGAAATCCGAAGGGGAGTCGGCGGCGTCTCCGATCATTCTCGAACTGCACGTGTTCGCGAAAGATTCTCCGGGCAAACGGCTGACCATGCGTCGAGCCTACGAGAGCGAACTGATCCGCAGCCGCGACCCGAAGTTCAACCTCCGGCCCTAGTACGTCTGGGGCAGCTAAGTTTCAAGGTAGCGGAACTCGTCAAGAGTTTCGATCGGCAACGTCGAAAGTCTTGACGACTTCCGTGACAGTCCAACCCGAATTTTCACCTGTCCCAGACCACGAGTGCGTCAGCCTTTCCAGGCGGACATCGAACCGAACCGTTGAACGCCAACCAACGCTCCTTTTGAGTGGATTGCCGGACCGGCGCCGAAGCGGCTTGCTCCGGCCTGCGCTGCGTAGGCCATGCAACCGCTACAGATTGCCAGACGACGTGTGTTTTCAGGGTCGGATTGTTCTTTTCCTGACGATGGTCTCAATATTGACGATTATCCGGGCCGATACCTCTGATGGGAAGTTAATCCCTGGTTTCGAGTTTCAGCATCACTCGTTCATCCTCTTTCGGGAGGTTGTGCGACTCTCCAAACGCCCTCATTGTTTGATGGCGAGACAGAGTAGGCGGGATGCGGGGGATCGAATAGAACCAGGGAAACCATCGGGGAAGGATCCACTAAAGATGATTTCGAAACGATCTGCGTTATGGTTCGCCATCAGCGGTGCAGCCGCAATCAGTTGGGGCACGCTGGGTTCGGGAACGGCAGCGGCCCAAGAATCCTTCGTCTCCGAGGTGCTCTATCAAGGCGTCGCTCAAGACCGTGAGCAAATCGAGCCGGTCGGTTTTCACGACGGCGGTATCGGTTCGGCGTGTAACAGCGCCCCGATCTGCGAGACCGATTGCGGTAGCCGGGGTTTTGAGTGGGAAGGAAACGACTACGCATGTCAGTGCGACGGGGGCGGCGGTTTCCTGTCGGGCGGTTGCCAATGCGATCTCGGCGAGCCGTTTTTGCTCTTCGGTTCGGCCAACGGCATCTCCGTCGGCGGTTGGGCCCAGCTCGGATATCACAACAAAGCGTTGCCGCTATTTAACAGTCGACCCGATGAGTTCCAGTTGCATCAAACGTGGGTGTACGCCGAAAAAGCGATCGATACGTCAAGCGGTTTCGACATCGGCGGGCGGATCGATTACCTCTACGGCACCGATGGGCCGGACACGCAGGCGTTCGGAATTAATAACGGACACTGGGACAATGACTGGGACAACGGCCCCGACAACAGTGGCTACGGACACGCTTTGCCGCAATTGTATGGCGAAGTCGGCTATGGTGATCTGTCGGTCAAGTTCGGACACTTCTTCACGATCATTGGTTGGGAGGTCGTCGCGGCTCCGGATAATTTCTTCTACAGCCATGCCTACACGATGTATAACAGCGAACCCTTCACTCATACCGGTGCGTTGTTCACGTACAATCTCGGCGAGAGAGTGACCGCGTACGGCGGCTACACGATGGGGTGGGACAGCGGGTTCGAGGACAACGGCGACTCCTTCTTGGGCGGTACGTCGCTGGAGTTATCCGATAACTACACACTGACCTATGCGGTCACCGGGGGGCGGTTCAACGAACGGACGGCCGACGGTGTGAGCGAACGCGGTTACATGCACTCGCTCGTTTCGGACATTACGATTACCGACCGGATTCAGTACATTGGTCAGTCCGACATTCTGCGGACGAAAGATGCCGCCGGAAACGTCTATCGCGACACCGTCGGAATCAACAATTATCTGCTCTACACGGTGAATGATTGCTTGGCGTTCGGTGCCCGGTTCGAATGGTATGACTCGTCCGGCGTGTTCGATAACGACGTCGACATTCACGCATTGACGCTCGGTGCCAACTTCCGGCCCCATGCCAATGTGGTGGTCCGCCCCGAGGTTCGGTTCGATTCGGTCGACGGAGTTGCGACGGGCATCCTCGAGAACGACAACGACGAGCAAACCACCTTCGGCATCGATACGATCTTCCTGTTTTAGAGAATCGTTCGCATCCTTCATTCATCCAAGACGAGACTGGGAACTTCGGTTACCGATCTCGTTTTTCGCGTTGTTGGCAACAGAAACTGGCACTGCCGGGCGACGCTGCGAAGCATTTTTTTCTATCGAAAAACGTGTTTTTAGCTTAAGCTGGCGGGACGCCCGCGCACCGGTTCGCGGGCATCCCCGCCCGCATACGCTTAACTTCTCTACGGAGAATGCTTCGCCGTCTTTCCTGCCGGGGCCAGTCGCCTCACACCCTCTCGAGGGGCAGCTCGCCGGTTTTTGTTGCGAAACGAAAATTGTTCACGCTATTTCACGTCCTATCCGTGTGGGATAACATGCCGCTGACCGGCATCGTCCCCACCAACCGGCATCTTCCCCACAAATCGACCCCACTTTTGCGGAACCTGACGTGATCCATCGTTTCTCTCTGAATCATCCCAGCGACGCATTCTCGTTTCTGCCTCGTTTGCGACCGTCTTGTCTGTTCCTTGTCCTCGGCTTGGTTTTTGTCGCAACTGCTTCGCGTGCGACGGCCCAGTTCGTCAGTGGTCTGCGCTTGCTGCCCTCCGATGCCGCCGGGGTTGTTCGGGTTCCTGACATGCCCACGCTCTGTGACTCATGGAAGAAAACGACGTTGCACGGGCTCGGCAAAGACGACGTGATGCAGCCGCTGCTCGAAGCGAACTTCGGTGCCGACGGGGCACTTTGGGAACAATTCGACGGCAAAATCGGTGTCCGTCCCAAAGACATGTTTGAAATCGCGTCCGGCGAAGTCGTCGTGGCTTGGTTGCCGTTCGAAAATGACCGCCGTCGCCCCTCGTGTTTGTGCATCGTCGCCGACATCCGCGACAACCAGAGACAGGCCGCCGCAGTCGCCGATCGGATCGACCGAGATCTCAAAGCCGACGGTGCCACCCGCACGGACGTCCCCAGAAACGGTGAAACGATCCGCGTCTATCGACCCAAAACGAGACCCGGTCAACTGAAAATCGAGCAGGTCGTGATCGCCCTCACCCAGGATCGCATCATCGTCGCCAACCGCGATTCCGTCGTCGCCGACATGCTCGACGCGATCCCCGTCGGCGGCGTCACCGATTCCATCGCCGATTCAAAACTGTTCCAAACGGTGTCCGAGCGAGTCCAAACGAGAATCGATGTGGAACGCCCCGGCAGTACCGTGCAGTGGTACATTCGTCCGCTCGTCATGGGGCGGATTATCCGCGACGTTGCCAAAGTCGACCGGGGCAACAAAGTCAAAATTCTGAATCTGCTCGAAAACCAGGGCTTCGACGCCATCCAAGCGATGGGAGGCACCGTCGTCGTCTATCAAAAACCCTTTGACATTCTTCATCGCGGTTACGTGTACGCCCCGCCGGTCACCGACGCACCCGACCGATACCGGTTGGCCGCCCGCGTCTTGCAGTTTCCCAACGAAGCGCCGCGCCCCCTGCCCGGATGGGTCCCGAAAACGACCGCGACGGTGACTCGCATGAACTGGGAAATCGAAGACGCGTTCTGGGCATTGGAAACGCTGATCAACGAAGCCTTCGAGGACGATATTTTCCGACCGACGATCTCGGACATTCGCGACGACGAAGCGGGCCCGCAAATCGATTTTGAAAATCGGGTGCTACCCAGCCTCGGGACTCACTTGATGCTGCTCACCGACAACACTCAACCGGCCAGCGTGGATTCCGAGCGGGTTCTCGTCGCGTTTGAACTCAAAGACGAAAACGCAATCCGCCTCGCCGTCGAAAAGGCGATGGAAGTCGAACCGGACGTGACGTTGCTCGATGCCGTCGAGGGCGTCGATATCTGGAAGGTTCAACCGGGGGCGACCGAAGAGGAACAGCCCAACATTTTCGACGATTTCGAAAACGATGCCGAGGCGGCGGAGCAACAGACGCCTCTGCTCGATACCTGGGCGATCGCCGTGGTCGGGAAATCCAAGGGTTCCGACGTCCCGTACCTGATGTTCTCCAGCCATCCGGAATTCCTGATCGAGGTGGCTCAGCGGATTCAATCCGGTGCCGGCGACGGGCTCGCCGATCAATCGGACATCCAAGCACTGCTAAAAACGACCGAAGAATTTGGAGCCAAAACCCCCGCCATCCAGCGGATCGTGCGACTCAGCGATTCGTTGCGAACGAAGTACGAATTGCAACGTCGCGGCGAACTCAAGGACAACGATTCGGTACTCGCATCCCTCATCCGCCGGCTGTTCGACGATCAAGACCCCGACGAAATCGACCGCCCCAACGTGTCCAAATGGCCGCCCTACGAACAAGTCAAAAAGTTCTTTCAAAACGGATCGAGTTACGTCGAAACCACCGATACCGGCTGGTTCCTCAACGCGTTCCTATTGCACGAATAATTAACCTTATGAATCGCACTCTCAAAACCTTTCCCGATCCGGCCACCCTTGCCGCCGGATTCGCAGACGATTTCGCCGCTTGGACCCAATCCCTCGACCAACCCACCATCACGGTCGCGCTGTCGGGCGGCAGCACGCCGAAAATTCTGTTTCAGCGTTGGGCCGATCCCGACGCCGACAAAATCGATTGGTCCCGAATCCATTTCTTTTGGGGCGATGAACGATGCGTCCCGCCGACCGACCCGGAGAGCAATTACGGGGTCGCCGACGAGCTTTTTTTCTCGCCCGCCAAAATCCCGCGAGAAAACATCCACCGCGTCCACGGTGAGGCCGCCCCCGCCGAAGAACGCGTGCGCTACGAACAACAGATACGCAAAATCGTCGCTCAGGCCGACAACGGATTGCCGCAATTCGACCTCGTCCTGTTGGGGATGGGTGATGACGGTCACACCGCGTCGATCTTTCCCCATGAAAGCGAGTTCCTCAACTCATCGCGAATTTGCGAAGTCGCGACACACCCGCAATCGCAGCAACAACGAATCACGCTCACCGGACCGGTCATCAACCAAGCCAAGAAGGTCGTTTTTCTGATCACGGGAGCCGGCAAGGCAAACGTGCTCGGTGAGGTGCTCGGCAAACGAGGCGATTTCGAATCTTATCCCGCTTCTCACATTGATGCCGACGACGTCTGTTTTTACCTCGACGAGGCGGCGAACCGGCAGGATCGCTAATGTCCTGATCGATTCGAAACACGTAGCAGCGTCTCCTCTGAGACGCTGGAATTCGCGAGTCTCCGAGAGACACGCCTACGTGAGGTTCAGCAGAGATGCTTCGAAAACGAGTCAAACCGCTTGCCTTTCGACGGCCAGGCGTTAAGGATACCGTCGTGCGTCAGCCTTTCCAGGCTGACATAACCAAACACGAATTCAGCCTCGAAAGGCTAGCGTACTTGATTTCGGGACCGTTCCGAATCCAGCTCTCACTCATTCGCTGCGACGGAGCACCGCGATGTCGAAATTTTTCTTTGGACTCCTGATCGGCGCCGCACTCATGTACGGGGCGATGCACTATCACTTCGTTCGCGGAGAAGACGGCGTATTCATGGTCCCCAAGGTCACCAATGAGCTGCGAGACGTGTACGTCGACATCCGCAGCTTCACGCTCGAGGATTGGAAACTACATAAACCGCTCGCCGCCGCGATCATGAAATCCGATCGTTCCGAACTGCTCGCCGATTCGACTCTCGCCGGTTTCCGCGACAACATCGACTCGCTCGTCGAACGCCTGTTCTCGAGTGAATGAATGCAGGTGTGGAGGTCGTCGCCCCCACTCCGACCCTGCCGGCCCCCAATATTCACCCGGTAGACAGCCTGCTATCGTGAAAGAAGTTTGAAACCGACAACCTATTTTCCCCTACAACCCTTCCGAAACATCATGACTTATACTCTCCCCGCATTACCTTACGCCTACGACGCCCTCGAGCCGAGCATCGACGCCCGGACGATGGAAATTCACCATACCAAGCATCACAACGCGTACATCACCAAGACCAACGACGCCCTCGCCGGCCATGACCTGGCGTCCAAATCGATCGAAGAAGTGATCGCGAATCTCGCCGCCGTGCCCGACGACAAACGCGGTGCGGTTCGCAACAACGGCGGCGGTCATGCCAACCACTCGCTGTTCTGGACCGTGATGGGTGCGGGCAAAGGCGGTTCGCCGAGCGGCGAATTGGCCGCCGCGATCGATGCGGCCTGCGGCTCGTTCGACGCTTTCAAAGAACAATTCGCGGCCGCCGGCGCCACCCGCTTTGGTAGCGGATGGGCCTGGTTGTACGTTTCCGGCGGCGCACTGAAGGTCGGCAGCACGGCCAACCAAGACAGCCCGTTGATGGGCGAGGCCGTTGCCGGCATCGGCGGCACACCGGTCCTCGGACTCGACGTCTGGGAGCACGCCTATTATCTCAATTACCAAAACCGTCGCCCCGATTACATCACCGCGTTCTTCAATGTGGTCGACTGGGACGCCGTGGCCGCTCGCTTCGCAGCCGCGAAGTAACCCACCTGTCGTCTAGTTTTCCGGTAGATCAGCCGTCGTGGCGTGAGTCACGACGGTGAGGAAAACCGAGATTTTTATGCCACGAAGCGATGCGAATGAAATCGGTCTCGCATTCGTGTCAGTTCGTGAGGTTCGTGCCCAATGCAGGTGATTCGTGGCTGAACCCGGTTCATCCGACGGAAGCGTTCGCCGACCCCAGGATCGAGGTTTTTCAAGGCATGGCTCCCGTGTCCCATGATTTGATGAAAAATCGTCCTTGATGAACCGAAATCCGCCGAGGACCGGCGGCACCCATTGGCGCACCGCTTTTGCAGGAAGACGCTGGCGACCGAGAGATCCCTTGTCAATTGCACCTCTGCAGAGCTCGACTGCGTTTCTTCCGGCTTACGTAGTCCACCAGCATCCATACTCATGCACCAATCTCGTTGGACACTGGCAGTCATGCCTTGAAAACCTCCGCCGCACGCTCCGCCGGATGAACCCTAAACCCCGGGCTCGAACGAACATTGACGCGCATGCTCGTACAACACAATCCCCGCCGTCGTGGCGAGGTTCAAACTGCGGACGGCCGGCTCCGTCGGTAACCGCAACGAGCGCCCATCAAGCGGGTCGAGAATGTGATCGGGCAGACCGCTGGTCTCGCGACCGAACACAAACACATCTCCCCGCCGCAACTGCGCATCCCACACCAATCGCTTGGCGAATTTCGACAGAAAGTAAAATCGTTGCGGGTCGAGACGCTCGGTCAGTGCCTCCCAGTTCGGTACCCTTTCGAAGTCGAGATACTGCCAGTAATCCAGCCCAGCGCGACGCAGTCGTTTCTCATCAAACGAAAACGAAGCCGGCTCGACAATCCACAGTTTCGCCCCCACCGCGACACAGGTGCGACCGATGTTGCCCGTGTTTTGAGGGATCTCAGGTTGGTACAAAACCACGTGAGCGGGAGGTGATTCGAAGGCGTTCATGAAGCGATCAGGGGAAGCGATCTGGGGACAGGGAAATGAGGAGTAGGACGCCCATCATAGCCGCCTCATCAACAACCGTGTGTGGTGACAAATCGGCCCCGCGTCACTACAACATGCGGTATGGACAACACACCACCCAAGCCTGACCTCGGCCAGGATAAAATGACGCCTGATGTACCTTCCGTTGAGCAATCCGCCGTGATGCTGCAGGCCGCCATCGGGCAGATCCAATTCGCTCGCGAATACTCGCTCGAACTGCTCGACGCCACTCCGCTAGAACGCTGGTTCGAGATCCCGCCCGACAGTGTCACCAGTGTGGCGTGGCAGGTCGGGCATCTCGCCGTCAGCCAGTACGGGTTGCTGATGTTTCGCATCCGGGGCCGCCAACCCGAGGATCTGGATTTGATCCCCGGTCGGTTTCGCAAGATGTACGGTCGCGGTGGCACGCCACCGCAATCCGGCGAAGGCCAACCCAGTCCCGCCGAACTGCTGCAAAAACTCGCCGATGTTCATCGTCATGCGATGTCGGAACTCGCGACGATCGATCCCGCGATTCTGCTCGAAAGCGTCGACATGCCCTACGCAGTTTATCCCTGCAAACTCGGTGCGATTTTGTTCTGCCCGATGCACGAATCCTTGCACGCCGGACAAATCGGGTTGACCCGCCGACGGATGGGATTGGAATCGGTGCGATGAAAAAGCCCCAGACGCCAGAACCCGAATCGCCAGCTCCCGCAGACACGATGCCGGTGGTCGAGGAATCCATCTACGACCACCCCAAGTATTACGACCTCGTTTTCGGGGCCGATGTCGCCGCCGAGACGAAGTACATTCTCGGGTGCGAGCAGGCGTTTGGTGACGGTAAACCGGGCTGGTATTTCGAACCGGCCTGCGGCACCGGGCGATTGATGTTCGCACTGCGGCGACGGGGACTCGATGTTTGCGGCCTCGACCTGAATTTGAAGGCCGTCCAGTTTTGTAATGCTCGGCTCAAACGCAACGGGCACGCCGAATCGGCGATCTGCGCCGACATGTGCGATTTCTCCCGAGCAAGTTTTCAAGACGTTTTGCCGCGATCACGAAAAAAGCACGGCCCGGTCAGCGTCGCGTTCAACACGATCAATAGTTTCCGGCACGTCGGCAGCGAAGTCGAAGCACGCCGGCACCTCGAGTGCATGGCCGACCTCGTCCGGCCCGGCGGCATTTATCTGCTCGGCGTGCACCTCACCCCGACGACGGTGCCCCCGAGTGAAACCGAAAGTTGGTCGGCGCGGCGTGGGCATCTTGCCATCAACACGCACATGTGGACGGTCGATCGGGACAAGAAAAAACGTTTAGAACGGTTCGGAATCCGGTTCGACGTCCACACCCCGAGCGGCAGTTTTCGGATCAACGATGAACTGCGACTGCGGAGCTACACACCGCTGCAAATGCGCCGTTTGATCGCCGCGAGCGGCCAATGGGAATGCGTCGCGACCCACGATTTCTGCTACGACCTTGAACAACCGATCACGGTCGACGCCTCCACCGAAGACGTTGTTTACGTGCTCCGTCGGAGTCGCTGATTTCATCCTCCCGGCGGAGACTGTTGCAATGCAAGCCCGGCACGCTAGCGAGTGAGGTCAACAGGTCACTTGCCAGCGCGTCGGGCTTGTATTCTTGCGTGACCGTATCCGACTTCGACAACAGCTTCGCTCGGGAGCGTGAAGAAACGCAGCATTCGTCAACGGTTCAGCAATCCGCTTCGATCAACTGCCATCTCGCCCCATCGGTTTCGACCTTCCAGATATCCGGCATCGCCTCTTCGTTGAGGTGCGCGGCCACGAGACTGGCCAGTGGGTCCGGGATGACCATCGCGATGACTTGATTGCGGCTTTTTCGCAGCACCCGGTGGATCGCCTTCATCGAGCGAGCGGCGGCTTGTTGCAGCGATTCGCCGCCAGGCGGGCAGACGGTTTCCGGGTTCTCGATGCCGCTGCGGTACAAACGTGGTTGATTGCGGCGGATTTCATCGATCAATTTGCCGTGCCACAGCCCATGGTCGATGTTGCGAAACGCATCAATCATCTTCGGCCTCAGGTCGCGTCCTTCGACCAGCACAGCGGCCGTTTCGCCCGCCGATTCGCAGGGGGCGTGGTAGATCGCGTCGAGTCGGATGCCAGCGAGTTCTTCGGCGAGGTGGTCGACCTGTTGCCGACCTCGCTCGGAGAGCGGCATATCGAGGGAGCCTTTCATGCGGCCTTGCTCGTCAAACGAGGTGGCCCCCGGGCGAATTAAAACAATGCGGGATTTCGCAGCAGTACGCATCAAAATCATCGTAAAACCTCCTGAGACCGGTTCATCGCCGCGACGAGCTCCGTCATCGCCACCGAGTAGTCGTCGGTGGTCATGATCGCCGAACCCACGACGAACAAATCACAACCCGCCTGACGCGCCGCACCGATGGTCGTGGTGCTAATACCACCGTCAATTTCCAGCAAAAGATCCGGATAGCGAGATCGTAAATCGGCAATCCGCTCGATCGCGACCGGGTTGAACGATTGCCCGCCGAATCCCGCCTGCACGCTCATCACGAGCACCATGTCGACCTGATCCAAACACGCGTCGATCCTGCTCATCGGTGTGGCCGGGTTGATTGCCACGCCGACACCGACCCCGAGATCGCGGATTTTCCCAGCGACCTCCGCAGCATCCTCCACCGCCTCGACATGGAACGTGAGCAAATCCGCTCCCGCATCGACCATCGGCCCCGCGTAAGCGAGAGGATCGCTGATCATTAAGTGAACGTCTAAAGGCAGATCGGTGTGACGACGCACGCCTTCGACGATCGGCATCCCGAAAGTGAGGTTCGGGACGAAATGCCCGTCCATCACATCGAGATGCAAAATCTTAGCGCCGGCATCGCCTAGACGATCGATTTCGAGCTTCAAATTCCCGAAATCACCATTGAGCAAACTCGGCAAAATTGCCGGCTTCGCTTGACGAATCGAATCGAGCTTGGCTCGGTTCATAAGGCCCATTCCAACGAGGATCGAAACCACCACAACGCTGAGAACGAAAGGTTCTCGTTCGTCGCAGTGCCTGAGAAACCTCCCAGTGCCTGAGAAACTTTCCAGTACCTGAGAAAATCTAACCATTGACGTCGACGCGAACATCGTACGTTGCGAGCAAGATTGGACAGTGTGAGGAGCGTTGTCAATCGCTTGTTTTTTGAGAGAAAGTCGCGGGTTTGCCTTAGGAAGCCGCTGGACCCGGTTTTTGAGACGAATCGCAAATCCAGAAGGGTTAGCGAGGTGAGAATCCCCGCCATTAAAATTCATGATCTCATTTCGGATCAACCGGACTCAGGGTGGGAAACAGGTTCCCCAGGGTCGCCGCCTCATCGATTGCGATGAATCACCCTTGGGGGATAGCGTCTGACAGGTTATACCTTGGGGGCAATCAACCTCAAGTAACTAATTTCTCGGACCTTGATCCGAGCGATTTCAATCGGATTTTCGATCCTCATGCCCGATAATTGGAACATTCTCGCCAGTCTCCTGGGGACACCTCGTCCTCCCGAACCGGTCGAAAAACAAGCGAAGCCTTCTCCGGAGAAAAAATCCCCAGAAGCAAAATTGCCCACCGAAGAAGCCGAAGACCGTAATTCGTCGGACGAGGCAGAATCCTCGACCGATGCCAAAGACCGGCCCCAAGACTCGAACCGTTCGAGCCTGCGATCCGCTCACGCGACCGAGTCAACCGGTTCGCAAACGGCTGGTTTTGGCGGGGCAATCGCGAACGATGACGACGTTCTCGATGCCATCGCGTCGGTTCAACCACCGCCTCAGTTGCCCGGATTTGGCGTTGCGAGGGAGCAGCCGAAGGCTCCGACCAGCGGTTTCGGCGCTGCCGAAGCGGATATCCAACAACGAGAGTCGAAACTCAGTGCGGGCCGCCGGATCGAAGCCAGCCACGGTGCGAAATCGGACGAGCCTCGTCCCTCACGCGATTCTAAAAAGGAAACCGCCGACGACGATACTATCGGGTTCAGCAGTTTTAACGACTTCGACGAAGATGACAGTGACCGAGGAGGTCAAGACGAACAGGATGATAACGCCAGCGATTTCGGCAAACCAGCGAGTTCGTCCGCACAACAAACGCCTCGCAGCGGTGCGACATTCGGAGGAGGCCGCGAACCGCGAGCCGAGCGCGAACCGCGAGCTGAGCGCGAGCCCGCCGGGCGTGAAGAATCACCCCAAGGCCGGACCCGTGGTGATCGCGAGACGCAACAGGACAGTAACGATTCCGCTGCCGATCTGACTGGATCAGGACGACGGGGGCGGCGTGGCCAGCGGCAACGGATGAGCGAGACGGAAATCCGCGAGACCCAATCGGCTCCTGTTTCCAAAGGAGCATCCGAACCCAGATCCGATCGAGCTCCCGCCCCACGCGATGAGGAAGAATCGACGCGATCACGATCACGATCCCGTGCTCGACCCCGTCGCGATGAACCGGCACGAGACACTGATGATTTCGGCGGTTCGATTGCTTCCAATGATTCCGGCCCCGACGCCGAGTCCGACAGCGATGCCTCCGAATCCCCACGCCGAACGCGTGGCGGACGCAACCCGCGTCGCGGCGAAGGACGCAGTGAAGGAAGAGGCGAAGGAAGAGGTGAAGGAAGAGGCGAAGGACGCAGTGAGGGAAGAGGCGAAGGACGCGACCGGAGCCAGCGCGCCGAGCGGGAAAGCACGAGCCCACCGGCGGCGAAAAATCGCGTGCCCGATGACGATGATGATGACGTCGGGTTTGCAGCCGACTTGTTTGACGATTTGGACACCGATGACCTCGATACCGCGAGCGATGCAGACGACAGCGTTTCGTCACGCTCGGCTGGCAGCGACGATGATGATGGACCGCCCGCCGGGCGAAGATCACGACGCGGTGGTCGACGCCGAGGACGACGCGGTTCGTCGAGTGCCGAAGGTAAAGACAGTGCCGAAGGCAGTGACAACGTCGAAAGCAGTGACAACGTCGAAAGCAAGGTCAGTGCCGAACGAAAGAACAGCGGAAACTCAAGCAACGAAACCTCTCGTCCCGCCAATGATTCCCGTCGCGGAAAGGTCTCCGATGACCTGCCTCGCTCGGCATTCGACGATGATCTCGAAGACGATGAGGAAGTCGAAAACATTCGCCAGGCTCGCTCGTCATCGGATTCTGGTAACCGGGCACGTGGTCGCGATGAAGAGGAGACCGGACGCGATCGACCTCGACGCGGTGGCCGTGGACGTGACCGCGAGTCACGTGACGAAACCCCGAGCCCTCCTCAGGATTTCCCGACCTGGAACGAAATCGTCAACACCATGGTCGACAAAAACCTCAGCGGTCGACGCGGCGGCAGTCCTCGCGGCGGCAGCGGTAACGGCGGTGGCAGTGGTAACAGCGGTGGGTCTCGTGGGAGCGCTTCCGGCGGTTCCCGCGGACGTCGTCGTTAATTCGAATCCTGTCATCTCACAACACTTAGAAAAACTCATTTAATTTTGCAAGGAAAATAACCCCGTGTTCAAGAATTTTTGTCCTCAAGCACTCGGCATCAACGGACGCCAAAGTGAACTCATCGAACTCGCGCTGACCTACGCCTTCCGTGGCATGGACATCGACATGCATGACATGCTGCGTCGCTCCCAACGGTCCTCGTTTGAGGAAGCGTCGAAGTACCTCAAGGCCTCCGACATTCGGATCGGAACGTTCACGCTCGCGATCAATCTCGACGCCGATGACGACACGTTCAACGCGAGCGTCGCGACGCTGCATCCGCTCAGCGAGATCGCTCAGCAACTCGAAGTCGACCGAGCCTTGATCCGCGTCCCCGGTGCCACTGATCGTCTGCCTTTCAACGAATTCTTCGACGTCCAACGCACCCGGATTAGCCAAATTGCCGAAGTCCTCGGCTCGCGTGACATCAAACTCGGCATCGGCTTCCGGGCCGGTAAGGAACACGCCGAGGCGAAAGAATTCACCTTCATCTCCAAAGTCGAAACGTTCCGAGCCCTCGTCGATGCGATTCCCAACGTTGGCTACCTGATCGACACCTGGGACTGGGTCGTCGGGGAAGGCACCATGGAACAGCTCAGCGAAATCCCAGGTGAGAAAATCGTCGCCGTCCGCCTCGGTTCCATCCCCGAGGACGTTGAACCGAGTGCCGCGACCACCCACGACCGGATCCTGCCGGAATTGAACGGACCGCTCGACCATGTGGCCATCGTCAAACACCTCGACGAAGGAAACTTCGCTGGCCCGATCAGCCCCACCGCTTCGACGATGCAGTACAAAGGCCAAACACGCGAGTTCTTGGTCCAAAAAGCCCAGGAAGCGATCGACGCAATTTGCAAGGAAGCCGGACTCACCGTCGCTCCCCTGCCCGCCGACCTGATCGAAGACATCCCCTACGAACCCACTCCGATGATCTAGGGAGCACTCCTACGTTAGGCTTTTTAGCCTGATTTCATCTTTGACTGTCAGCCTGCAACGGTTGACGTACTTCCGTGATCCCTTGGAAACGATTTCGATGAGTGATGTAGAACCGGATCTTCTGGACCAACTCGGTGGTGCCGAAGAACTCCGCCGAGTTGTTGACGAAATGTACGTCCGCGTGCTCGCCGACAAGGAACTCGGACATTTTTTCGAGGGTGTCGAAATGGACAAACTCATCCGAATGCAAACCGAGTTCATCGCCTCGATCACCTCGGGCGATATCCGCTACACCGGTGCCGATTTGACGCGTGTCCATGCCGGACGTGGGATCACCCGCCAACATTTCTCGCAGTTCGTCAGTCACTTCACCGCCGCATTGCAGTCTCACGGCGTCACCCCTCACGCGATCGACCAGGTGCTCGGCAAACTCGCCATGTATAGCGACAAGGTCACCGGATCGACCAACGTCGACGGTTAGACTTCCAGGTTAGTCGCTCGTTGTTCCCTCGGATCCCCAGGGGGTTCCCCACTGGTGATAATGCTGCTCAACTGACATCTTATTTGCGTACTCGGATGCCGAACTTCCCCGCCTGCTGTTCACAGCACCGCTCGGGATTCCGAATTCGATTCTATCACCCGGTCTGCGATGACGTTCTCCTCCACTGCTCCTATGGCCCCTTCACAAGCGGACACGTCGTCCCTTTCCACTGCGAAATCGCGGCTCGCGAGAGAAACCAGCGAATCCGATGCGGCGGATTTGTTTGTTCATGATGTGAACGAGGGTTTGTCCCGCGATCACAAACGATTGGACTGCAAGTACCTCTACGATCGCCGAGGCTCTCAGCTCTTTGATCAAATCTGCGATCTGCCCGAATACTATCCGACACGAACCGAACTCGGGATCATGCAAGAGCACTCCGAGTCCATCGCTCGGCACATCGGTTCGGAATCGGTTTTGCTAGAATTCGGCAGCGGCAGCAGCCTAAAGACTCGCGTTCTTCTCGATCATCTGCAGCAACCGATCGCCTACGTTCCGGTCGACATTTCTCGCGGCCATCTGCTCGCCACCGCCGATCGGTTACGCGAAGAGCATCCGGGATTGGAAGTACGTCCTCTCGTCGCTGACTTCACCGATTCGATTGCAATTCCAGACGAGTTAGCAGACGAAAATATCTGCGTCTATTTTCCCGGTTCCACGATCGGGAATTTGGAGCAATCCGACGCCATCGAATTGCTCTCACGGATTCGCCACCTCTGTGGCGAACACGGCGGGTTACTCATCGGGTTCGATCTGCAAAAAGACGCAGGTGTCTTAACGCGAGCTTACAACGATTCGCAAGGCGTGACGGCCGCGTTTAACCTCAACCTGCTCGACCGAATCAACCGCGAGGCCGATGGCGAGTTTGACGTGGATCAATTCGAACATCTCGCCGTTTACAATACCGAAAAGGGACGCATCGAAATCTCGATTCGCAGTAAATGCGAGCAAGAGGTCAAGGTGGGTAGTAACTTATTACAGTTCAATCGCGGGGAAGAAATCCACACGGAATACTCCCACAAGTACACGATCGCCGGTTTCCAATCCATGGCCGAATCGGTCGGGATGACATCGAAGGCCGTGTGGACCGACCCTCGCGAATGGTTCGCTGTCATGTATCTAGGTTCCTAACATGCCGACCCAAACCGAGACGCCAACGCATCGCTCGGCCCAAGATATCCTGAAACGGTTTCAACGCGTTCGTGACTTCAGTTTGCAGATCGCCGCTCCTCTTTCACCGGAGGACTGTGCGATGCAAACCATGCCCGACGTCAGTCCGACGCGGTGGCATCTCGCCCACACGACTTGGTTTTTTGAAACCTTCGCCCTAAAACATCGCCTTGGGTTCACACCGTTCGATTCGAGTTTCGAACGGCTCTTCAATTCCTACTATAATTCTGTCGGAGAGCCGTTCCCACGACACCGACGAGGACAAATTTCACGCCCTGGGCTGGACCGAACCCTGGAGTACCGTACTCACGTCGATCGGGTGATCCAGGAACTGCTCGACTCCGCTCGTTGTGACGACGGCCAACTTGCGGTCATCGAACTCGGGTTGCAGCACGAGCAACAGCACCAGGAATTGATGTTCACGGACATCAAGCATGTCCTGTCATCGAATCCCATGTTGCCCGCCTATCAACCCCCGACGAAGCCAACGCATCGAATTCAGACCGCAGGTGCAACGCCGATTCGATGGGAACATGCCGACGAGACGATTGTAAAAATCGGGCACGAGGGCGACGAATTTGCATACGACAACGAATGCCCTCGCCATCGAACTCTGCTTCACCGTCACGAAATCGCATCGCGATGTGTGACCAATCGCGAGTACTTGGAGTTCATCAATGACGGCGGTTATCAACGTCCGGAACACTGGCTGTCGATGGGATGGAACGCCGTCAACAGCGAGCATTGGCAGGCACCGTTGTACTGGCTGAAAGACCCGACCCAGCAAGATCACGGGCAGTGGCAATACTTTACCCTCGCCGGGGTGCAACCGATCCAGCTCGACGCTCCCGTTTGCCACGTCAGTTTTTTCGAAGCCGATGCGTACGCGAGATGGTGTGGCAAGCGATTGCCCACGGAAACCGAGTGGGAACATGCCGCATCCACGCGAGCCGACGGGGATGCCTTCGCCGATCGATTGATGGCGTCCGGCGACACCGTAACACCCCAATCAAAAGCCTGTCACGATTTCCTGGGTAACGTTTGGGAATGGACGGCGAGTCCCTATTCACCGTACCCAGGATACCGGCCCGCTGAAGGCGCCCTCGGTGAGTACAACGGGAAATTCATGTGTAACCAGTTCGTGCTCCGGGGCGGGTCCTGCGCCACGTCCTCCGACCACATCCGCGTCAGCTATCGTAACTTCTTCCCCCCCGACGCACGCTGGCAATTCAGCGGCATTCGACTCGCAAAATAACGCAGTTTATTTCGTCAACGCTCTACTCGATCGCCCGGCAGATACGCTCCAAAACCGTTTGCTGTGCTGACATTCCATCGACCTCACGAACGAGTCCACGCTCTTCGTAGTACTTCAGTACCGGCGCGGTTCGCTGTTCGTAAATGCGAAACCGGTCTTGGATGAACTCGACCGAATCATCGACTCGCTCGCCACTGCGAGCCCGCTCAGATAATCGCCTGATGAGTTCCTCAGCACTGACCACCATGTGGATCACGTGATCGAGACGCTGCGAATACAGCGGCATCGCCTCTTCAAACGCCGACGCCTGCACGAGCGTCCTCGGGAAACCATCGAGCAAGTAACCTGGCTCGCAATCCGGTTGAGCTAACCGATCCTCAACCATTTTCAAAATATACTCATCCGGCGCAAAATGTCCGCGCTGAATCCGCTCGTGGATCGCTTCACCCGTATCCGAATCGAGTGCTCGAAGCATTTCGCCAGTGCTGATGTGCGGAACGCCCAAGTGAGAACTGAGCATCCTGCACTGCGTCCCTTTCCCAGAACCGGGAGGGCCGATGAAAACAATTTCCACAGCGGACGCTAAACCGCTGGCGACGTGCCGCCGCCCGCACCTTCGAGCAACCCGCGGTAATTACGCATCACCAAGTGACTGTCGATCTTTTGCACCAAATCGAATGCGACACTCACCGCGATCAGCAACCCGGTACCGCCATAGAAACCGGCAATCGCATAGGGCACTCCCAACGAACCGTAAACGATCGTCGGAACAATCGCAATCAATCCGAGGAACGCCGCTCCGACGTAGGTAATTCGAACCATCACTTTTTCAAGGTAATCGGTCGTTCGCCGCCCAGGACGATAACCGGGAATGAACGTGCCGCTTTCCTTGAGGTTATCACTCATTTCCTTCGGATTGAACGTGATCGCCGTCCAAAAGTAACAGAAGAAGAAAATCAACGCGACGTAAAGGAGATTGAACAAATACGACGCTTGATCGCTCATCACGTCGCTGACTAATTGGAAACCACGAAACATTGAACCCGACGAATCAAATCGTCCTGCAAGGAACCCGAAGAACACGCCTGGGATCATCAACAGACTGCTAGCAAAAATGATCGGCATCACTCCCGCTTGATTAATCCGCAGCGGAAGATGTTGGCGAGTACCGCCGTATACACGGCGTCCCCGAGTGAATTTCGCGGACTGAGTCGGAATCTTCCGTTGCCCGAGCGTGATAAACACGACTCCGAAGACAACAACCACGAACAAAATCACCAAAATAATCAGAGTCTCGATCCCTACCTGCCCCTTCGCTAGCCCGGTCAACTGGGGCTTCATGCCGAGAACCAACTCGTAGAGAGCCTGCGGCATCTGAGCCAAAATCCCCGCCATGATTAGCAAACTAATCCCGTTACCGATCCCGTACTCATCAATCTGCTCACCGAGCCACATCAAAAACACGGTTCCCGTCGTCATTGTCAACACCGCGACAACCTGCCAGCCGAAATACAGGTTCTGATCCGCGTTCATGAACTCAGGGTTGATGTTGCTCTCACCTCCGGCCCCGGTCATCAACATGAACTTCAGGTACATATAACTTTGCACGAGACAAATCACGACGGTCAGATACCGCGTGTACTCATTGAGCTTTTTACGCCCCGCCTCGCCTTCCTTCTTCAATTCCTCGAGCGGCTTGTAGACGCTCCCGAGTAGTTGAAAAATAATCGATGCCGAAATATACGGCATGATACCCAAACCAAAAATGGTCGCCTGCCGCAAATCGCTGGCCGCGAACACACTCACCTTTTCAAAAAAGTCAGCAGCCCCACCCCCAGCAGCATCTTCCAGATTCGTTGCAATCATCGGCAACGGGATGTGAAACCCGATCCGGTAAATCGCAAGCAATCCGATCGTCAAGAAAACTTTCTTGCGAAGCTCAGGGATTGAGAAAATGATTCGTAGTTTTTCAAACATCGATCCGTCCAACGTCGATCAGTTCAGGGTGAGGCCAGTAGCGAGAAGACATAAAGTCTAGCGAACTGACCGGCTCACCACGAGAGTAATTTCAATTCAGTTTCAATTCATGCCTGAACAGCTCGCCAAGAGTCCGTTCAAGTAAGTCTATCAGTCTTGCAAGCGATTTTGGCATTAGCCACGCTCACGCGACGGATTGCGAGATTGACAGCGTATCTCACTCGTCGCTCCGAAGTCACCCTTTCCAAGCTGAACTAGCGAACCACGAGCCCTCGGATGACTGATGTACTACGCTACGAAGCCGCTTTTCATAACAAAAACCGGGGGCAATTCAATACCATTGTCGCATCAAGAGCGCAGGACACTCAGACAACCGTGGCGAACACCCAAACGCTCGTAATAAACGCACGGATCAATTACCTAAGCTTTCGCCAGCTTCAAATCAGCGACCCGCTCGTCAGGCGTCCGTTTCGGAGCGATCTTCTCGATCGTACCGCCGGCAGCCGTGATTTTCTCTTCCGCCGATTTGCTGAACCGGTGCGCTCGCACGGTCAGCTTCTTCGAAATCTCACCATCACCGAGGATCTTCACTTCGTCGAAAGTACCCTTCGCTAGGTTCTTGGCCGACATCAGCTCGAGTGTGACCAAATCACCGTCTTGGAAGGTTTCGCACAACTTACTGACGTTGACAGCGAATACCTCCACCGACCACTTGTTATTGAAACCGCGTTTCGGGATCCGCCGGAACATCGGCATTGCACCACCCTGGAAGTTGGGCTTGCGGCTGTAACCGCTGCGGCTCTTATGGCCTTTGTGTCCACGACCGGCCGTTTTGCCAGTACCACTACCGTGGCCACGACCGATTCGTTTACGTTTGCGGTGTTTGGTAATTCCGCGATGAACTTCGTTGAGTTGCATGATTGATTCTGTGTTCTGTGTTCTTAAATTCGTGCCGAATATCTACCGTCTTAGTAAAATCATACCTTCTGAGCCAACAAAAATGACCCGAAACGGTCGGCCTAGTGGACTTCTTGAAGATCTTCAGGCGACAAACCACGCAAGGACGCGACTTGTTCGCGGGTTCTTAACTTGCTCATCGCATCGAGTGTCGCTTTCACCAACGTCACCGGGTTATTAGTTCCATACGACTTCGTCAAAATATCATGGATACCGCAGGCTTCACAAACCGCACGAACCGCCTGCCCGGCGATGATGCCGGTACCGGCTCCGGCGGGTATCAACAACACCTTGGCGGCGCCGAAGTGACCCCATACCTGGTGCGGGATCGAACCCTCCACCAACGGAACGTGGATCATGCTACGCGACGCTTGCTTGGTCGCCTTCTGGACACTTGGTGGAACCTCGTTGGCTTTACCGTAACCCCAACCGACCTGACCGTTGGCGTTCCCAACGACCACCATCGCTGCGAAGCTGAAACGACGCCCCCCTTTGACCACTGCCGCACAGCGTTTGATCTTCACCACCCGATCGATCAAATCGCTCGGCAAGCTCGGCTCTTCTTGCTTGTTGCGTCGGCTGTTGCTGCGTGAATTACTCATGTTTGCAAAATGTCTGCTGGGAGGTATTCAGCGACCTGGTACAAAGTCGCTGCGGTTGTTGTGAGAGATGTAAGATGACGACTAGAACTGCAATCCGGCTTCGCGGGCCGCATCGGCAAACGCTTTCACACGTCCATGGTATTTGTTGTGCCCACGATCGAGTTGAGCGAGCTTGATGCCCGCTTCGATCGCACGCTCGGCAACCAACTTACCAACCGCTGCCGCAGCATCACAGTTGCCGCCTAACTTGATTTGATCGCGCACACTTTTATCGCGTGTACTAGCGCTCACAATCGTTTTGCCCTCCTCGTCGTCAACAACCTGACACGAAAAGTGCTTCAATGATCGGTGAATGCACAACCGAGGCTGGCTCGCATCGCCACGCAGCTTATTGCGCACGTGACGGCGACGGCGAAGACGCTTCGATTGGATCTTCTTATTCTTGTCCATGACTGTAAACCGTTCGGGGAACTCACCATTGGGAGGTCGAGTTCCCAAGTGATTGGGGAAGGATTATTTGGTAGCCGACTTGCCGGGCTTGATCTTGACGTACTCACCTTGATAACGAACACCCTTGCCCTTGTAAGGCTCCGGTTTCCTCAACGAGCGAATGTCGGCCGCGAACTGCCCCACTCTTTGCTTGTCACAACCTTGAACGACAACGTGTGTTTGATCCGGGCAGGTTACCGTCAAATCAGCAGGTATCTTGCGGTGCAATTCATTTGCGAAACCAACACGCATCTGAAGAATATCGCCACTGATCGCTGCCAAATATCCCACGCCCACGATTTCAAGTTTTTTCTCGTAACCCTGCGTCACACCCACGACCATGTTCGCAAGGATGGCACGAGTCAAACCGTGACATTCACGACTCGCCCGGGTGTCATCGGCACGACCTACCAACGCTTCTTTCGAATCGTCATCGATCGTAACGGTCACTTCAGGACGGTGTGTGAAAGACAGTTTGCCTTTGGGGCCTTCGACGTCGAGCGTCCGGTCATTCACCGTGAGGGTGACGCCGGCCGGGATCGCGATGGGCTTTTTACCGATGCGGCTCATAGCTGATTCGTTTGGTGAAACTAAGGTTTAAGTTTGCCCTCGGTCACCCGAGGTGGAAAGGTCGCGAGCACGCGATCACGAGACTTCGCAGAGCAGTTCGCCACCGATCTTGTCGCGGCGAGCTTCGCGGTCACTGACCACGCCCTTGCTAGTGCTGATAATTCGGATTCCTAAACCGCCGAGCACCGGACGAAGTTCTTTGCTCCGCGAGTACATTCGACGACCAGGTTTACTGAGTCGTTTGATATTCTGAATCACACGCTCACCATTGGGCCCGTATTTGAGCTCCAATCGCAACGTTCTGACTGGTTCGGTTTCTTCCTCTTTCCAGTCCCAGATGAAGCCTTCACGCTTCAGGACGTCGGCCAACCCGCGTTTAACGCGGGAAGCAGGAATGTCAACATAAGGCCGTTCGACACGTACCGCGTTACGGATTCGTGTGAGCATGTCGGCAATGGGGTCGGTCATCATAGTTGTAGGGTCCCTTGTATTGTTTCCAAACTCACCAACTGGCCTTACGCACGCCGGGAATTAACCCTGCGTTCGCATTCAGGCGAAAACAAATCCGGCACAAGCCGAACTTGCGGTAGACCGACCGCGGACGTCCGCAATAGTTGCAACGGTTTTCTTTCCGTGAGGAAAACTTAGGCGTGCGAGCCGCCTTGGCGATTTTGGATTTGCTTGCCACGAAAGGACCTGCGGTGAACGGACGGGGCGACTGTGCCCAACTGGGAAACGTAACGGAATGTGTCTAATGTCTTGTTGACGTTGACGGCGAAATTAAGCCGTCACCGCCTTCTCTTTCGTCTCTTTGGGTGCCTTGAACGGCATCCCAAACTGCTCGAGCAACGCTCGGCCTTCATCATTTGTGCGAGCACTCGTGACGATGCTAATGTTCATTCCCTGAGGGCGAATGAATTTGTCTGGATTGAGTTCGGGGAAAACAAGTTGCTCGTTCAATCCCAAGGTATAGTTGCCCAACCCGTCGAACGCCGTACGACTGATGCCGCGAAAGTCACGCACCCGTGGTAAAGCGACCGAAACCAACCGATCGAGAAACTCATACATTCGCTGTCGACGCATCGTCACCATGCAGCCAATCGGCATCCCCTCACGCAAACGAAAAGTCGCAATGGACTTTCTCGCCAACGTAGTGATGGGCTTTTGCCCCGCAATTTGAGTCATTGAATCGACCGCGAGATCGAGCACCTTCTTATCAGCCACCGCAGCGCCGACCCCCATGTTAATGGTGATCTTCTGCAACCGAGGTATTTGAAGTGAATTTATGTACCCGAACTGCTCTTTCAACGCCGCGCGAATCGATTCCTCGTAGCGGGCTTGCAATCGTGGTTTGTTTGTGGACATGGCAGGCGAATCGCCGTTGGATCTAACTGAGTGAAATGAAAATCTGATGCCGTTGCCGGAGAATACGGCAACCTCGAACTCTACTTCTGTGCCCGACCAGCCTTCGCTGGTGAAACTAGACCAAGACTTTGGCCACTCTTCTTGGCAAAACGCTCTTTGCTGCCGTCGGGCAGGTAACGCAGTCCAATGCGAGTCGGACCGCCAGTCGCCGGATCGACGATCAACACATTGCTCGCGTCCAAAGGCATTTCTTTGTTCAGACGCCCCCCTTGCGGGTTCTTCTGACTTTTTCGAACGTGCTTCCAAACTCGGGCAGCACCCTCGACCACAATCTTCTTGGTGTCACGATTGATCTTCAAAATCTTCCCGCGATGGCCCTTGTCGGCCCCGGAAATCACGATCACGTCGTCATCGATACGGAAATTCATAATATTTGCTTTGAGCGGTTGACTGTTGCTGGATGCTGGCGGCGTGGAGGACGAGCTCTATAAAACTTCGTTGGCGAGACTGACAATTTTTGTAAACTTGAACTCACGAAGTTCTCTTGCGACCGCGCCGAAGATTCGAGTACCACGGGGGTTCCGGTCTTTGTCGACGAGAACCACGGCGTTCGAATCAAAACGAATGTAACTGCCATCGGACCGACGCGTTGGCGTCTTCGTGCGAACAATCACCGCTCGGACAACCGATTTCTTCTTAACTTCGCTACCAGGAATCACGCTCTTGACTGAGCACACGATGACATCACCGACCGTCGCGAACCGCCGCCGACTACCACCGAGCACCTTAATGCACATCACCTGCCGTGCGCCAGTGTTGTCAGCAACGTCGAGTCGGGTTTCTTGTTGGATCATTTTCTTACTTCAACGACAAAAATTTTTTGACAGGCAAATGTGACGGCAAAGAGCGATGCTACGAAACGTCGCCCACGGGACTCTCACCCGGATGAGTGATCTCGTTGGATTCGCTCTCGGATTCGTTCAACGCTTCTTTGCGTGCAGCACGCAACGCGACAACGTCAACCAACGTACTTTTCTCAAGAACCCTGACCAAACGCCAACGCTTGAGCTTGCTCAATGGCTCGGACTCGATGATTTCAACACGATCCCCCACGCCCGATGCATTGTCTTCGTCATGGACGTGACACACGGTACGGCGACGGATGTATTTCTTGTACTTCGGATGCTTGACCACACGATTGATCTCGACGCGGCGCGTCTTGTTCATCTTATCGCTGGTCACGACTCCGGCTAACACGCGTTTCGGCATGACGTTTCGGACAGTTTCACTAGGAAGGGTTTATCAAAATCAAATACAGATTGAGAATCCAACCGAACACATTGGAACGGTTGTTCATCTCACGGAATACAGCTAGGCAGTTGCCGCAGCGGAAAGCCGTTGGGTTTGGATCGTTTTGATCCGTGCGATCAACCGCCGTTTCTTGCGGATTTCGCTAGGAGTGTTGAGCCGTTCTGACTGCGACTGGAAACGCAGACGGAACAAGAGTTCCGCCGCTTCCTTCGCAGTCGCTTCGAGCTGCTCGCCGCTCATTTCGTGAAGTTCAGTCAATGATGTCATCGTTCAACAAACGAAAAGAGGAAATTTATTGGAAGGGCGACTTGCTTGTCGACCGCCTGCAATTAAGCAGGCCGACGACCTACAAATCGAACCTTGACTGGCATCTTGCTGGCCAAACGAGCGAAACAAACTTTTGCTTGCTGTTCAGTCACGCCGCTGAGTTCGTATAAAATGGTTCCCGGTCTCACGACCGCGGCCCAAAAGTCAGGCTCCCCTTTGCCCTTACCCATTCGAGTCTCCAACGGTGTGCTGGTTACCGACTTGTCTGGGAAAATGCGAATGTAAAGCTTGCCTTCGCCGCGAACGTATTGCTGGGCTGCGATCCGGCCGGCCTCGATCGTCGTTGCTTTGATCCATCCGGCGTCCAAAGACTGAATGCCGAAATCACCAAAAACGACCGTATTGCCGCGAGTCGCATTACCTTTTATACGACCTCTTTGGCTTTTTCGATGCTTGACCCGTTTGGGCATCAACGCCATCGTTGTCGTCTCCGTAAGTACCTTGGTTAATCCAAACCTGAATCCCGATGTGCCCCTGTGGCGTCATCGCTTCAGTGAACCCGTAATCAATCTTCGCCTGCAACGTGCTGAGCGGGATCGACCCGGCAATTTGTTTTTCGCGACGAGCCATTTCTGCTCCACCGAGCCGACCCGCCATCTGAATCTTGATGCCTTTGGCACCTGCGTCCATCGTTTGCTCGAGTGAGCGTTTCATCGTCCGGCGGAAGCTCGAACGCTTGGCCAGTTGTTGAGCGATATCTTCGGCGACCAACTGAGCTTGCAACTCGGGCCGGCCCACCTCTTCGACTTTCAAATTGATCCGCCGTCCGACCAAGTTTTGCAACTCTGCCTGCAAGATCTCAATCTCCTGACCCTTCTTGCCGATAATCAACCCAGGTCGAGCAACAAACAGCATCACACGAACTTCGTCTCGTGTCCGCTCAATCTCGATCCGATCAATTCCGGCTGCTTTGTACTGTGTTTTCTTTGGGTGCTTCTTGATGAAGTCACGAATCTTCTTATCTTCGACCAGCAACGCCGCATAGTCCTGCTTGGACGCATACCAACGGCTACTCCAACCGCGTGTAACGCCGGTTCGAAATGCGATCGGATTGACTTTTTGACCCATAGTGTAAGTTCTGAAGGGCTGAAGGACTGTGTAGTGTTTCTGGAAATGTATGATCGACAGTGACGTGTTCGACAAAACCGCCAATTTAAAGGCGGTCGAAATCACGCTACATCTCGTCGACGTGCGTAAGTCCCACACGAATGTGACTCGATCGTTTCTTAATCATGAACGCCATCCCTCGAGCACGAGGACGGATTCGTTTAAACATCGGACCACCATCGATCCGAACATCGGTGAGAACCAGATCTTCGATCCGATTCCCACGACCCTCGTTTTGATCGGGATCCTGAGCGTTGCCGACGGCACTCTTAATCACCTTCTCTAGCATCCGAGCCCCACGTTGAGGCTGATACTTTAACGTATCAAGAGCTTCGTCAGCAAACATACCGCGAACCATGTTCGCGACCAATCGCACCTTTTGGGCGCTGATACGTGCATTCTTGTGATGTGCATTGAACTGTGACATGTTTACTAACTCCTAAGCTTATCGCTTGCCCTTGCCGCCGTGACCCCGGAAAGTCCGGGTCGGTGAAAATTCACCGAGTTTGTGACCGACCATATCTTCCGACACCAACACCTTCAGGTGCTGACGTCCGTTGTGAACCATGAAGGTCACATTGACGAATTCGGGCACAATCGTACACGAACGAGCCCACGTCTTGATCGGTTCATTCGAACCGGCTTCAGCCGCTTTTTGGACCTTGATGTATAACTTCGGGTCGACATAAGGACCCTTTTTACTACTACGACTCATGATTGATTCTCAGACGTTTGCTGACCGGCCTACTTGTGAAGTTTCAATTGACCATAACGACGGCTCTTACGCCGACGAACGATCGACGAATTGCTTGGCTTACGCTTCTGACGCGTTGCACCACCCTTGGCACTCTTGCCCTGCGGACTGACAGGATGGCGACCGCCCTTGGTCCGACCTTCACCACCACCGTGCGGGTGATCGACCGGGTTCATCGCGGTACCACGTACATGCGGACGCCGGCCCAACCAGCGAGCACGCCCGGCTTTGCCGAGACGAACGTTCATATGATCATTGTTACCGACCTGACCGATGGTCGCCCGGCAAACACTTGGTACACGCCGAACCTCACCGCTCGGCAACAGCAACTGAGCCCAATCGGCCTCACGTGCTTGAAGTGTCGCTTGAGTTCCTGCCGAACGGCACATAACAGCACCGCGACCTGCTCGCATTTCAATGCAGCAAACCGAAGTGCCCAGTGGAATGTTCGTCAGCGGCAAACAGTTGCCTAAGTTTGGAGACGCTTCGGGACCATTCTCAAGGCGATCCCCTGCTTTAACGCCTTGGGGGGCAATGACGTAAAGTTTCTCACCGTCGGCGTATTTGAGCAACGCAATACGAGCAGAGCGGTTCGGGTCGTACTGAACCGACTCAACAACACCAACGACACCATCTTTGACACGCCGAAAATCGATGATGCGATACATCTGTTTGTGACCGCCGCCACGGTGACGCGACGTGATCTTGCCTTGATTGTTCCGGCCACCTGTCTTTTTCTTCCGACGCAGCAAGGATCGCTCAGGCTTGTAGCCTTTCGTCAAATCCTTGAAGTCACTGACAGACGCATTACGTCGTCCAGCGCTGGTCGGTTTGTAGATTCGAATACCCATGGGGCAAATTCTGAGTTCTGAGGGCGGTGTGTTTGGGAGAAACCTTCGGACTGGCGAGTAACGCCTCGTCTTAGGTCAACATTTTTTGAGAGGAACTAGCGACGTCTCGGTTAAAAGAAGTCAATCCGATCGTCTTCTCGCAATTGGACGATCGCTTTCTTCCAGTCAGCGGTTCGACCCATTTTGTTTCGGAACCGCTTGTGCTTGCCCTTGCGAGTTTGCGTACGGACGGCGGTTACCTTGACATCGAAGAGCGACTCAACCGCTTCACGAACATCAATCTTGGTTGCATCTCGATGAATCTGAAACGCGTACTGATTATTACGCGTCGCACGGTGGACGCCTTTTTCAGTCACGAGTGGACGCAGCAATACCTGGTGCGGCTCCAACTTGATCGTTCGTTCGGCGGGCTGGGGTGGTTTAATAGCTGACATGATATTGGTTGCTTGTAGGTTTGAGACGGTGGGTCACCGTTGCCTCACTCACTATCAGGCGTCGCCTCCTGCTGCAATTAGTTCACCAACGCAGCCGCCGGCAAACGTGCCGTCTTTGATCTTGTCCATCGCGGCAATTGTGAAAACGACCTTCTTTGGAGTCAAAACGGAGAGCGCGTTGAGTTGGCGAACCGGTTCGACGCAGACACCCTGGATATTACGTCCACTTTTGTAAACTGCGACGTCATCCTCGGAAGTGGCGATTAACGTGGTCACCCCTTTGAGCCCGAGGCAGTGAAGGACCTTTTCCAATTGACTCGTTTTCGGTGAGTCGATCCCGAAACTGTCGATCAACACGACTTCGCCATCGTCAACGCGGGAGCGAATCGCCATTCTCGTCGCCAACTTGATCGCTTTCTTCGGATGCCGGTAGCTGTAGTCACGTGGCTTGACGGTGCGAGCAACGCCACCACCGCGGCGGATATTCGTTCGTTTCGAGCCGGCCCGTGCGTTACCGGTTCCTTTTTGTCGGTACATCTTCTTGTTCGTGCCGCTAACTTGCCCGCGAGTCCGGGTGTTGTGCGATCCTTGACGCTTATTCGCTTGATACATCACCACGACATCGTGCAGCAATTGCTTGCTGATGCGATCTGCGATCACGTTCGTGTCAATTTCGTAGGTTCCGACTTCTTTGCCGGACGCATCCATCACTGGAAGAGTTGCCATGATTCCGCCCTTAGACTTTGTTTGTTTGACGGACAGAAACGAACCCACCGTTGGGCCCTGGGACAGCACCGCGAACGAGAATCAAGTTGTTCTCGACATCGACGCTGACGACCTTAAGATTCCGGGTCGTGATCCGTGCGTTGCCATACTGGCCGGCCATTTTCTTGCCCTTGAAGACGCGGCTCGGATACGCGCTCATTCCGGTACCGCCAGCATGCCGGTGGCATTTCTTCACGCCGTGGGTTGCTCGTTGACCGGAAAAGTTATGACGCTTCATGACCCCGGAGAAACCACGGCCTTTGCTGGTGCCGGTAATATCGACACTCTTGACATCTGCGAACTGTTCGACGGTCAACGTCTCTCCGACGGATGGTCCACCGACGGCAACGTTATCCCGGAATTCGCGAATAAAGCGTTGGGGCTCGCAATCGGGCTTCTCAGGCAACTCGACGCCAGCAGCAACTCGCGTCTTGGATCGCTTGCTTTCGATCGCTGCGACTTGACCTCGCTCGCTTCGACTGGCGAGCCGGCGAGGTTTGTCCTCGAACCCTAACTGAACTGCTTCGTAACCGTCTCGGTCTTTACTGAGGACCTGGAGCACGCGGCACGGGCCTGCCTGGACGACGGTAACCGGGACGGCAGTGCCGTCCTCGAGGAAGACTTGAGTCATCCCCACTTTGCGGCCTAAAATAGATGGTAACATAACAATTCCAGCCCGCCGTTTGAGCGGCAGACTACCTGCGATTTCGTTAGGAGTTCCGGGACTGCTCGGCGATGCACACTTGATACGCTGGACGAACCGCGACATCTCGTGAGTTATCGCCGCAGCTTCCGACCATGCGGAAAACCGTGACCTGTAAGTAAATGAAATGAACCGCCATCAACGACTGACAGCGAAACTCGAACCCGTGGACCCCGATCACAATGAAGCAATTTTCGGGAGCCGACTCAAATGAACCCATCCGTTATTGGACAGGAATGCGAACGGGGAATCGACGGTATCAAGGAAAGGAATGAACCTTCTTGCATCCGGACTTCCTCGCTCGCGGCCAACACGATCAGCGGGCGGACGCCTTAATCTTGATGTCGACCCCAGCCGGCAGACTGAGTTTATTCAACGCTTCGATCGTCTTGGCGGATGCCTGGACGATGTCGACCAAACGCTTGTGCGTTCGGATCTCAAATTGCTGACGAGCTTTCTTGTTCACGAAAGGACTCGACAACACCGTGTACCGCTCAATGCGGGTTGGCAGAGGAATCGGTCCGTGAACAATGCTCGCGGTCGCCTTGACAGTGTCGACGATGTCACGTGCGCTCTGGTCCAGGACAGCATGGTCGTATGCTTCCATACGAATGCGGATAACTTCGCTGGCACCAGTTGACACGATCGAAACCTAACTTCAATGACGGTGGATGGGTTACTTGCAGCGAATTTTCGCTGCGAGGAGGCGAGAATGTAGGGGCGAGCCGCCGGGGCGTCAACGGCTTGTGGACATTTGCATGAAAAAAATTGTGGTTTCACGGGGATTGCGACAGGATTGCCTTGTCGCGAGCTGGTAGGTGGTTGCTGGCCAGCAACCCGGGCCGGTTGACTCCAGCCGAGTCGTCGCCCCTGCGAGATGGATATCATCGGCGGCTTCGGTTTCAAAAAGAACAAAATTCCTGCCGCTTGATTCAGGCGTTTCAACCGGCGCAAGCGGCCTGTCGATTTAGTAACCCGACGCGTTAACGAGGTGCCCGGTGGCGTCCCTCGCTAACGCGTCGGGCTATGATCGTCACGCTAACTCTTCGAAAACGACTAAATTGACAGGCCGCAAGCGATCGGAAAATTGAATCGCTCTGGCGATCTGTTTTGGCGGTAGCCACGGTTTTTAACGCCAAAACCGTGGCTACCGCCAAAACGGCTCGCCAACTCAACCCGAACTTTTGAATTTGACGCAACACGAGGCTCACGCCTGACCGGCACGCCCGCTACCAAAGCGATTCGATGGCAGCGGGGACCCTGCCGGTCTCGATGCCCCGGTACCGGATGATGCCTCGCCCGTCGATGGCGTGCACGTTGGGCCAGCTTGTGTTGCTCCACTGACAGGTAATGCTTCCCGTGGAATCTTCCGAGTTGTCACGCCAAAATCGCAACGGGATAGCATGCTCGGCAAGTGCGGCTTCATCACTCTCCTCGCCAGCACGTACCAGCCATCGGTATCGCTCTCTTGTTCAATCGATTTGTAGCTCAGGCCGCCGTCGAAATAGCGTTCGTTCGCTTGTCCAGTGATTTTGACGCCACCGATCGGGTTGCCCTCGAGATCGAGCGTGCGACCGTGAAAGAGGGCGTCGGGCTGCAACTCGAACACCACGTTTGAAACAGGCGTCTCCGCACTCGCCTCAACCTGCTTGGAGACCGTGGAAACCGCGTCTGGTTTTCTCTCGCCTGTTTCATAACCCATCACGCGACCCTGAATCGGGAGCATCACTGGCCCAGGCGGCGTCACGATCCTAAATCGCCCCTTCGGGTCGGTGCGGGCGCCGTTCACGAGCACATCCGCAATCCCTTGCCCCGTTGCCGCGTCGATGACTTTTCCTGACACAACGCAGCCTCGGCGCAATCGAACCTCGACGTCTGTTTCGCTAGACTCATCGGATTGATTGGCTGCGTTCGGCACGGTCAATGTGATGCCGCCGCCGACCCACTGCGACTGCTCAGGCGGCGAAACGCGGACCGTGAACTCACCCGGCGTGAGCTGCGAGTACGTGTAGACTCCTTTGGAATCGGCAACGCTGCGGAGCGGAAAAAGAAAAACGGGCGGTTCTGGCAACCCGGCACCCCGAATCGCTGCCCCCGTTTCGTCATCGACTACCCGAATTCGCAACCGGTGGCCCCGTTGCAAGGACAGCCGAATCGGGGTGAGCTGAACCGATTCACGCAACGCGAACTCCGCTCGCTGGTTTGCCTCCGACTCGGATGATTTCTCGCGACGAGAGGGCGATGACACGACATACGATGTCGTCGCCGGCGCGGACAACGTCGCCAGGTCTCGCCACACTGGATGATTCGAATTCGCAGTCGTGTAAATGATCTCTTTGTCATAACAGAGGGTGATCGACCTCTAGCACAACGCCGCTTTTCTCAGGCAATCCCGTCAGCACGAATTTTCCTTCCGAGTTCACCGCCGCAGCAATCTGAAAACCGGCATGACTGAGGTCGAGTCGGTTGCCAACATCACGTGGATACTGGTGTCGCTCAATGTCGGTATTGGCGAGTTTGCGTCGACCCAGTTACTTTTTTTGCACCATCACACCGAGCGTCGTGATCACCGAAGTGTGGGCCAAATCGCGACCGCCATCCGCCAGCGATTGGCGGATCTCACGCACCGGCTGAGGTAAACGCTGCCAAAGAATTTTCAATATCGGTAGCTCCAACTCGGTGGGATGTGCCGACTTCGGACGAGTCATCGAATCGACTCCAAAATTACCACGAATGAAAAACTTCTTTTGGAATAGAAGAGTTTCGGCGTGTGAGCGATCCGGGTCAACGCAAAAACCTTCGAGTTTGATCGAAGTTTTTGATTTTCGCTTGGGATCGTGGAGAGGGGATGCTCGGGTTGCTTTTGTTTGACGTGGTGTTCGTATTTCTTTCGTAAGCACTGTGGGATGACAGGCTGGCGGGACGGCGATATCGTGTGCCGTTTACAAATCGGAACGTCAACAACGACATCCGACCTGCGTTTTCTCAACTCCCACCGATGTTTCGAGTGCTGCCGTGACTCAACTACGCCGCCGCCCTGTTGTCTTGATTGTTCGTGACGGATGGGGTGAGAACCCGGACCCGAAGTGGAACGACAGCAATGCCGTTTTGCTCGCAAGAACCCCCGTTGATGAAAAACTCGCCGCCGAATACCCCTCGGTCTTGATCGCGACCTCGGGTGAAGACGTCGGGTTGCCCGCAGGCGTGATGGGCAATAGCGAAGTCGGTCACCAAAACATCGGTGCCGGACGGATCGTCGACCAAGAGGTGATGCGGATCACGCGGGCGATCCGGGACGAGTCGTTTTTCTCCAATCCGGTGGTCACCGGTGCGCTGTCGCATGTTCAAAAATCCGGCGGTCGGCTGCATCTGCTCGGTTTGATGTCCGACGGACGCGTCCACAGCGACCTGCAACACGGGCTGGCAATCATTGATCTGGCCAAACGCAACGGCTTGGCCGGTGACCGGCTCGCCATCCACGCGATCACCGACGGACGCGACACCTCGCCTCGCGGCGGCCTCGAATTCGTTCGCACGGTCGAAAAGAAATGCGAGCAAGCTGGTGTCGGCGTGATCGCGTCGGTGATCGGACGCTTCTATGCGATGGACCGCGACCTGCGCTGGGAACGTGTTCAATCGGCCTATGGCATGATGACCAAGGGAACGGAAAAAACGGCGGCCTCGGCGTCACAGGCGATTCAACATTACTACGACAATCCGACCGATTCCAACCGCACCGGTGACGAGTTTATCGTCGCCACGTCGATCGTCGCTGAGGGCCAACCGCCGATCACGGTCGACCCTGGTGACGCGTTGATCTTCATGAACTATCGCGGCGACCGGACCCGGGAGATTACGAAGGCGTTCACGTTCGACGACGCGGCGTGGAAAGACATCCCCGGCGGCGGTTTCGATCGCGGCAAAAAGATCGATGATTTGTACTTCGCGACCATGACCGGGTATGAAACCGGACTGCCCGTGCAGGTGATCTTTGAGAAACCGAGCAAGATGCCGAACATCCTTGGCGAAGTCGTCGCGGAGGCAGGATTGCAGCAGTTCCGCTGCGCCGAGACGGAAAAGTACCCGCACGTGACATTCTTCTTCAACGATTACCGCGACGACCCGTTCAATGGCGAGGACTGGGGCATGGCGGCGTCCGCTCGCGACGTTTCGACCTACGATCAGAAACCCGAGATGTCCGCCGAAGCGATCACCGCGCAGGTGATCGAACATTTGCAGGCGGGTGAGAACGATTTGTACATCGTCAACTTTGCCAATGGCGACATGGTCGGTCACACCGGCGTTTTGAAAGCCGCGATCGAAGCAGTAGAAAAGGTCGACGATTGCGTGGGCCGGATCGTGGCGGCGACGCTCGCGGCCGGTGGCAGTCTCGTCGTCACAGCCGATCACGGCAATTGCGAACAAATGATCAATCCGGAAACCGGCGGCCCGCATACCGCTCACACCACCTACACGGTGCCGTTGATCGTCGTTGACCCCGACTCACGCGGCAAATCGCTACGCACGGGGGGACGTTTGGCTGATATCGCGCCCACGATTCTGGCGTTGATGGGCTTGCCCAAACCCACCGAAATGACGGGTGAATCGCTGGTCGAGGTGTCTCGAACTTGAACTATCGCAATACGCAAATAAGATAGTCATCGGTTTCGGCGAGTTTCGTGACCCAGTGTCGCAAATGACGTGGGAAGGTCCGGCGGCAATCGGACGTTCCCTTTCGCCGCGTCAAACCGGCAGGTGAGCGAAAGCGAAACAATCAGTGGCGGGTTCCGCTACGACAGTCATTGATTCGGCGGTTCTAAGCGAAAGACGCGTTCGCTCAAATTTGAAAATGAGATGGCGGCGAATGAAATGTTTGGCAATTTATCAATCCGAGAAGACATTTCCAAGCAACCAATCCAGGCCATTGGAACGACCGATCCCGCGTTCCTAAAATCAAAAGTGTCGAGCCAAAATCACCGGGAAACCCAATTGGATCAAAAAGAACGATGAGAATATTATCATTTTCACTGGCCGCTTTACTCGCCACCACGCCCTTGCCAGCCGCCGACTGGACGATCGACAGTGCTGAGCAATGGACGCAGAACCTCGCGTCTTCCGAAGGTGCCACCGTCGCCGATGGCACGGTTTCGCCTCAGGCGAGGACTGCGACAATCGCAACCCACGTTCACTCGTCGGACGTGAAGCGTTCCGCCAAATCTCTCGTCGTCACGCAGTCGGCGGTCTGGCAAAACTGGAATCCGATTGAAAACCTCGGTCCCGTCAACCTGGCCGACGCTCCCGTCTTGCTCACCGTCGGGCCCGATAACTACTGGATGTTCGGTCGCTACGGTGGCAGAAAAACACGGCAAAAAAAAGGGGAAAATCCTCAACCAAAGGATGGTTTCAAACCCAAAGAGGCAACCCTGGAAGGGTTTGACATTCCTCTGCAAACGACGCGTTTCTCAAACCAATTCAACGCACCCGGTGGGCTGAAACCGGGCAAAGGCGGATACCACGCTTGGCAGAGTCGCGACATGAAAAACTGGGTCCATCATGGGCCGGTGACCGAAGGTTTTTCAAAGTGGGTCACCAGCGCCGAATGGGTCGATGGCAAGGCGTTGATCTATTACGATTTCCCGAACGATCAGGATCCTCACGTCTATGTGGATGACGATCTGTTTGACGGCGAACCGGGCAAGAACATGGGGATGGCTGTGAAGGATCCGTCTCACGGTAGCGATGCGGGCTTCATTCGCGATCTCCAGGGCAACATGCATGTCATCATCGAGGATTGGAGTCCGATCTCGGCGAACAAGCGTTCCTGGGATTCGCCGCTAGCAGGACATGCGGTGAGCCCTAACGGAATCGACGGATTCCAATTCAAGAAACCCGCCGTCGACAATCGCACCCAACCGACCGGAAAGATCGCCACGTACAATCACCCACACTGGAAGAAAGAAGATCCGGAAAACTACAAAACCAGTGTCGCCGAGTACGAAGTGCATGAGCCCGAACAGGAAGCCTACGGCGACTGGGCAGCGATTTCCATCGGCGGTCAATACTATCTCTTCGGTGACTACGATCCCGTCGGCGGACATCAGATGAGCGTGGGCTGGTTCACGTCGCCTTCCATTGATGAACAGTTCACCTGGTGCGACAGCATCGGCAACGGGCATCCCGATCCCGACGTCGCGTTTGCCGAGGGGCGGTTCTACCTCGCGACTCAACAAAAGACCGACTATGTCAGTCCGGGGCCGTGGGTGGAGACCGTCGAGGCTCGCGTCGGAGTCGACACCGACAACGATGACGATATCGATCAGTGGACGGACTGGACGCAGCTCAATGAGAGCTACGACTACATCCCAGGCTTCTCAAAACAGATCGCAAAAACTCCAGCCGAACTCAAACTCTCGAAGCTGCCGGCCGGCTACGGATTTCAAATCGAAATGCGTTTGACCGATTCCACAGAGAATAAATCCAAACCGATCATCGAGAAAATTTCGTTGTCATTCACCGAGTGAGTCATTGCTGCGATAGATCAAAAACCCAGAACTGAAACTATAAAAAATTATCTTTCTGGCGTTGGCGTGCTTACAAACGCCAATCACGATTTCCGCAGAGCCACGCTACGACGGCAGTTGGGAATCACTTCAGACGATGCCCGTGCCAGCCTGGTTTGATGACGGCAAAATCGGTGTTTTTATTCATTGGGGACCGTACAGTGCGATCGGCTATCGCAAGGGCGCCGGCTATGCCGAGCATGTACCGAAATTACTCTACGCCGATCCCGAACACGACGATCCCTCCATGAAGCAACGTTGGGGTGCCACTCCGCCGGAGTTCGGCTACAAGGAGATCATTCCTGAATTCAAAACGGAAAACTGGAACCCGGATCAGTGGGCAAAACTGTTCGCCGAAGTGGGTGCGAAGTAGGTGCTGCTGACGGCGGAGCATCACGACGGATAGGCCAACTGGGATTCCGATCTGACGCCGTGGAACGCCGTCGACAAGGGGCCCCATCGCGATCTGGTCGGCGACCTCGGCAAGGCGGTGCGGAAGCGAGGACTCAAGTAGGCACCCCGAACTGGCCCGCTGGTGTGGGCTGTTTGGAAAAAGACAACCTCAAACTCAAAGTCATCGGCCCCAAATGGCAGAGTTGTCCAACGTTCGATTCCTCGTTTGGTTACAAGGAGGGCGATACGTACAGGTCGGTTAAAAGCGTGATTTATGAAATGGTCGAGGTGATCAGCCGCAACGGCAATTTCCTAATCAACATCGGCCCGAAAGCGGACGGGACCATTCCGGAGCCTCAGCTCGAACGTTTGCAAGCGATGGGGGGATTGGTTGCGGATCAATGGAGACGCCATCTACGGTTCACGCCACCGACGGAACTCGGCGAGAGCAAGGATGCGTGGACTTTCGAGATTGTCACCGACCGGCAGCAGCACGTTCCCAGTGCGATGCAATCCGACGCGATGGTGAATCCTTTGACGAGTGGCAGCACGGCGGCAATGAAAGGGTCGAAGTCGGGGCGTTTTTCCGCGTCGCCGACGGTGGTTCGCTCACGATTCCTTAAGCGGCATTGGCAAAAGAGCCGCAACGAGTGGGGAGGTGACGTTACCCCGAAGCGACTGGTAGGAAAAGTCTTCCAGGTTGTCGTTCTGGCTTCGGCGGACTGAAAGCCTATCCCACTTCACGTTCCCGTAAATTACACTGGCGGTTGTTTTCAATTGAACGTTCCGGCGACTTCGGCGCAGGCGACTCCGATTTTCTGCGATAACGCCTGATTCCATGGCCGCTGCCGATCCCTCTTTCGCGACCGATACCGCATCCGCTGCTCAGGCCGGTGCCCGGTCCGACTCCGAGCCGAGTCAATCTGTGAGCAAATTGCCTGACAAACCATCGAATCACCGGTGGCACATCGGCAACCGATCCATCGCAGTCGTTTCGGTGCTGATGCTCGCGATCGGTTTAGGTGGAACGCTCTACCGAACAATTAAAAACTATCAAACGCCGGGTCCGTTCACCCCGGAGGCTCAAGGCCTGTGTGATTTCCACAACGGAATTTATTACCCGGCTCGGGCCGTACTCGCTGGCGAAAGTCCGTACAGCGATGCGTATGCGGCGAAGTACCCCGTCGCGCGCCAGATTCCGTTTTTCTCGCCAGTCATCTTATTGCTGCACACACCGTTGGTGATTCTGCCGCTGCATCTCGCCGAAGCGCTCAACATGCTTTTGCAGATTGCATTGCTGTTTGGGATCGCCTGCGTTGCCGCCCACGCCGCCGGTTACCGACATCGATTGGACGTGGCACTCGCGATCGCGGCGGTGATGGTGTTCACCCGCGGCGGTCACATCACGTTGTTCAACGGTTACTTTACCTTTCAACTTGTCTTGGCGACGTTCCTCGCGGTGGCGTGGGCGGACCGCCGACCGATCACGTCGGGGTGGATGTTGATGATCGTCTCCGCCAAACCGACGTACATCCTACCGCTCGGTTTCCTGATGCTCGCGCGAGGCAACTTGCGTGCTCTGATCGTCGGGGCGGCGCTGAGCATCGCCGGCGCGGTCGTGTCGCTCGGTTGGATCGCGTACCACGAAGGAAACGGAAAAATCCGAGACGGCGCGTCGTTGTTGATCGATCAAATCGTGCAAACGCAGGAAGTCCATCGCTCAATGGAAGACGAGTCACCAGTCTTTTCGTGGACGCGGTTGGACGTGTTCGCGATCATCGCCAAATGGCGTGGCGCAGACCCCGGCGACGCGCCGCACCTCGCCGTGATGTTCGCCCTCTTGGCCGTGCCGATGCTGATCCTGTGGCGGCGCAAACGCAGCGGAATTGATGACGGGATCGCCGGCGTGACCGGCGCGATCTTGATGCTCGCATTACTCGTGAGTCTCTATCACCAATCCTACGATTCGCTGTTACTCACCGCACCGATTGCCGGCGCGATCGGTCTCCGGCGAAGCGGATGGCAACGCATCGGCTGGCTCCCGCGATGGACGTTGATCGCACTGATGATCCTACCGGCCTTGAATTATCTCTCAACACGAACGTTCCTACTTCGCTTTGAACTCTCAGAAACGCTCACACGCGTCTTCACCAGCCTCAACGGCGTGAGCCTGGCAGCGGCCTTGATCGTCGTCTGCATCGTGTGTTGGAAACCGGAACCTTCTTCGCGTTCCCCTTCACGCTCGTCCTCCTAAGATTTACCAAGGAATCGACTTGTCATGGCAAAATCAAAAGCGGCCTCACGCGATAGCTCGAAGCCATCTCGCAAGAGGTGGCCTCGTACGGGTTCGCTCAAACCGTGGCTCGAATGCTATCTCGATTCGTGCGAGCAAATTGCAAAACCATCCCGGTCGGCAATCAGAGCGTGCGTGCGTTTGCGGCAGTTGGCGGAATGCGGGTTTGAGACGCGGGCGCTCAAGCGGCTCCGGAGAATCCTTGCGTTGCCGGAGCCAAAAGTTCGGCTGCCGGGGGCCCGCCCCAACCAACGAAAACTCCTCTTCAGCGATGGGGTTGGCTGAAATTGCAAGCAAGCGAGCGGAAAAGCTCATCGTTCGGAGACTGAAAGAACTCAAAACCGATGACGACTCCAACGTTCATTTCCCGGTGGATGAGATTTGTACGCAACTTCGTTTTTTCATCCAGACTGGTGAATCGGCAGCCGCAGCGAAATTGCTGAAGCGTGCACTACGTGAGCTGCCGAGCTGGCCAGGACTCCGTGGTGGATTCGCCACCTCGGACGCGCTGACGATGTTGGCCAATGAACTCATCGAGACACCTGGAAAGGCTACCGCAATCGAGAATGCGTCTTCCCTCCGAAATCCGAAATGCAAAACAGCGGCGAGACACGCTGATTCCCCTTCATGCAGAATGCGGGGGTTGGACGCAATGAATTACCCGAACCTGCTTAGCAGCGTCTCTCCGAGACGCTGGGAATGGCGAGTTCAGGAGAGAATCACTCGATTCCAGCATCATTGCGGCGAGCGAAGAATAGCCAGTCGGTGCAATGCTCGTCCACCAACTCGTTTTGGTAACTGACATCCTGAACGCGAACTTCGTCAAACACGTTATTCAATGCATCGACAAAGGGTGACGATTGGGCGTAGGACCAAACGCCCAAAATGCCGCCGTCGTTCAAGTGTTCTTTTGCGGATCGCAATCCTAATTCGGTGTAAAACGTCGCATCGGATTCTTCGATATGTTCATCCAGTCGTTCATCGGGCGAATGGTCTACATCGATCAGAATAAGGTCGAAGCGAGATTGGGCTGGATTCAAAAGCCGTTGATAGACGTCGCATGTCGTCAACGTCACTCGTTCATCAGTGGAAAGTGAATGCGACAAGGGAACGAGCCCATTTTTCATCCACTCGATGACTTCCGGCAACAGTTCCGCCACTTCGACGGACGCAACTCGATCGGATAGCAACGTTTGATGGGTCGTGTAACCCAAGCCCAGGCCGCCGACCAACACACGAAGGTGTGACCCACCATGCATTTCGATTGCTGTCTCCGCCAACGTACGTTCGCTGTCGGTGTACAAACTGCTCATCAAGAACTCATGATTGAGCGTCACTTCGGTCACGAACGTTCCTGGCTGAAAGAGCAGTTCTCGTCGCCGTAAACACAGCGGTCCCAGAGGCGTCAATTCATAAGCCAATATTTCAATTTTGGATGCCATGCCGAAGAGCATAGCGGCAAACCCGTCACCGCGTGCGCTCGATGGGGTGTTTCCGAAGTCGATCGAGCCATAGGTCAAGACGCTGGACGAAAATTGGTGGGCAGGTTTACTTGACCCGAACATTCAAACCTCCCACAATCAGCGACCGCCGCGCCCGTGATGAATCCTCCTTCCGCCGGCGATAAGCACTCTGCTCAAATCCTGATCATACCATCAACCTCTGGTTCCGGATCCGCAAAGTCCAATAGGGATCATGATCTCGTCCATTACGAGCATCTTGATTGCCGTCACGATCGCTCCCTTAGCGTGGCTGGTCCTCCGCGGTTTGGACTCAAAAAGGCTGCTTAACAAGGTGGCGGCGTGCGCACCGTTCCTGCTTCTGCTCGGATGGTATTGCACTGGGTTTCTCAATCTTGCGCAGACGCGGACTGCCCTCTTGGATTCGGCAGACCCGAATACCGGTGCCGACCGATTGCGTGTGCTCTCAGAATACAAGAATGGACCTGGCTGCGAAATTGACAATCGCGTTGCGAAACATCCCAACACGCCGCCCGATGTCCTTCGATCCCTTCACGGGAGACAGGACCAAGTGGGGACGGAAATGTTTCTTGCTCAGAATCCGAACACAACGGATGATGCGCTTCTCGCGATTGGGAATCGGAATGACGACTGGTCCCAATACGTTTTGGACGCGTTGAAGAGAAACCCGCGATACAGCGATGTGTTTCCGCCCCGAGGCTCCGGCGCCCACAGCGCGGCAGAACCAAGCGATGAGCCGAGGTGAACCGGATTTGGTCGGATCGTGGATCTTTGGCACCGATCGGATCGTTGCACAGAACGCAGCGGGAAATCGTCGAAAAAGAGGGAGGCTGGATCGAATACGAGCTGTCGCTGTATTATCGCCCAAACGAATGGAAGATCGACTTCGACCTGGAGATTTTGTCGGCCGTATTTGAGCATCAACCGGCGATCATGCCCTCAGGCCGACAACCTCTCCCCCGAGAAAGCGAACGGCAATCAGGTCACCCTGCTACAATTTTTGTGAGAGACACAACAGGAACATCCGACCCCTCCGATCTGTGCATAAAAAATAGACTGGCGATCAATGACGAACCAATTTTTCAACCCGATCCGATTTGTGGGACTGGCAATGCTACTCGCGACGACCGCGTGTCCGGCAGCCGAGTCCCGGCCCAATGTGATCGTGATCCTGGCCGATGATCTGGGGTATGGGGACACCAGCCTGTTCGACGGTTGGGTCAAGACCCCGCAGATCGAACGCCTGGCCTCCGAGGGACTGACCTTGACGGATTTTCACACCAACAGCTCGGTGTGCAGTCCCACGCGCGCGGCATTCCTCACCGGCCGCTACCAGCAGCGTGTGGGGATCGTCGATGTGATTGCCAGGCATCTGGACACGCCCGGACTGGAGGCCACTCAACTGACCATTCCCCGGCTCATGAAGCAGAACGGGTACCAAACCGCACTGTTCGGCAAATGGCACCTGGGCACGGAACCGAAACACAATCCGATCCACCATGGCTTTGATAAGTTCGTCGGTTACCTCAATGGCGCCGCGGATTATCACAATCACCGGGATTGGTACAACGGCCTAAAACGCACGGACATCCAGGGCTACACCACCCATCTGATCACGGACCATGCCGTGCGCTTCATACAGGACAATAAGACCAAGCCTTTTTTTCTGTATGTGTCTCATGAAGCCGTGCACCTGCCTTTCCAGACACCGGCCGATACAGTCGAGCACCGGTCAAAAAAGAAACTCACGTCCCGGGAGATGTGGGATCCCAAGCGGATCCGCCCCAAGTACAAAATCATGCTGGAAGAGATGGACAAAGGCATCGGCCAGATTCTAGATACGGTCCTGAGTGAGGGCTTGGCAGAGAACACGTTCATCTTCTTTTTTTCCGACAACGGGGCGATCGGGGCTGGCGGATCCAATAAGCCGTTCAGGGGCAGTAAGTTTAGCAATTACGAGGGCGGACATCGTGTTCCCGCAGTCGCCTGGTGGCCCGGGGAAATTGCTGCGGGTACGACCACGGATGCCACGACCATGGCGATGGACCTCTTGCCGACGATCATGGACATCACGGCCATCACCGTGCCCAAGACACGCAAGCTCGACGGCACAAGCATGGCGGAGCTCATTCTGAACCAGGCCGACTTTCCCGATCGACAACTCTTCTGGGGCTACGAACCCAAGCTGGGCACCGCCATGCGGGATGGGCATTGGAAAATGCAGACCAAGGGTGATGTCGTCGAGCTGTACGACTTGAGTAAGGACGTCAAGGAAACAACCAACATTGCCAATAAGTACCCCCAACGCGCAGAGCGAATGAAGGCAGCCATCGAGAAATGGAAGCTCGATGTAACGCCCCAGACTGGTCCCCAACGAGAAGCCACATCGATTCCAGGTGAACAACATGATTAAATCAGGCTATTCAGCGGTTTGTCTCATTCTCATGTTGTCCGCGGTGCCGGCACGGTGTGCTGGAGCGGCCGATCCCAGCGCACCGAACATCATTCTGGTGATGGCGGACGACCAGGGCTGGGGAGACACCGCTTACAATGGTCATCCGTTTGTGCAGACACCGGCACTGGATGCGATGGCGAAGGACGGATTCGTATTTGATCGGTTGTATGCTGCCGCGCCGGTGTGTTCACCGACCCGAGCCAGCGTGATGACCGGGCGCAATCCGATACGGACGAAAGTGACCAACCATGGCCGCTACATGCGCCCCCATGAGCAGACCATTGCCGAAACTCTGAAAGCGGCCGGATACGTGACCGGCATTTTCGGCAAAGTGCATCTGGGCTCGGGACAACCCGACTCGCCGTGCAATCCCAGCGGCATGGGATTCGATGAATGGGTGATCGGCCTTAACTTCTTTGACAACGATCCTTACTTGAGCCGCAACGGAAAGATCGAGCATCACAAGGGCAAGGGCTCGGTCATCCTGATGGATGAGGCGATCGCGTTCCTTAAAAATCATCAGGCTGGTGATCGTCCGATGTTCACGGTCGTCTGGTTCCCGTCCCCGCACGATCCTCACCGGGAAGTGCCAGACGGTCCCAGTCTGTACGAGGGCAAACCGCATGCGGGGTACTACCGCGAAATCACGCTGCTCGATCAGCAGGTCGGCCGCCTGCGTAGTGAGATCAAGAGCATGGGCATCGCGGAGAATACGATCGTCTGGTACTGCAGTGACAACGGCGGGCTGGTCAAGGAAACATCGGGTGGGCGGGACAAGAAGGGCAGCATCTACGAAGGCGGCCTGCGCGTTCCAGGGATCATCGAATGGCCCGCACGCAACCTCAAGGGTCGAACTGCCGTACCGGTGTCAACCTGTGATATCTATCCGACTCTGCTGGCCATGGCTGGCGTGGAATCGTATGCGCCACATCCGCTCGACGGAATGGATCTGAGCGGCATCATGGAGGGGGCGGTTGCGCTGCGCAGCAAGCCGATGGGATTCTGGCACCTCTTCCAGGGCGGACAAAGTACCCGGAGCGACCGAATCCAGAAAGCCATCATGGAAAAGCAGCAGGCGGGCGCTCCGTTACCACACGATCCGCCACGGATGCGCAAAGACGTCGATGAGTTCCCGCAGTTCCCCGAGCACACTGCGAACGGGCATGCCGCCTGGAACGATTGGCCGTGGAAGCTGCATCGCATCCATGGCGAAAGATTCGAACTGTATCAGCTGACCATTGATCCGATGGAGAAGACCGACCTTTCCAAAGATCCCCAACACGCACAACGACTTGATCGGATGAAGAAAGAACTGGATGCATGGATGCGATCCGTCGTTCGAAGTCTGAATGGAAAAGACTATGAATAGCATCAGGCAGCATTCAGTGTTTGGCCGTGCCTGCGAGTTCATAATCGCGGCATGGTCGCGTGCCCGGGATTGAGAGAAAGTGAACCACACGACCTAGCCTCGTGATCACCACCGATCCGACACGTAGCGGAGCCGACCGCGCAGTCAACACGTGGACCACCAGCCAGTGTGCAGCCCATCATCTCTCACCGCGACTCTCGCAACGCAGCCTAACCGCTGTATATGAGATATCGACATGCCGACGGCATCGCAAGGACGGTCAGTTGGGAAGCTGCCTTGCGACGTCGTTTGATTGAGCCGATTGTCGACGCTCGATCGTGCGTTCGCAAGCAACGCGGCGGCGGAGCATTTATCGGTGGTTTCATGGCGTGTCGTGAATATCAACGACCACGATTGGCATTTGGGCTCAATCGGCTGCACTAGGCGTTTTCTCTTCGGTAGCGTTGAGGACTCGCTCCACTCGGCGTTCAACAAACTGGACGTGCAATCGAAGGTTATAGAATTCTTGCATGTAGGCAAGCGGTATGCTGAGCAGGTCGTCAAGTTCACCCTCCATGGTGGAGAGTGTGGTCGCGTGTTTTCGTAGTGTTTCGACGTCCGCCTGGGACCGTAGGTCGGTCTCGATTCCTCGCAAAATTTCATACCATCGATAGATGCGAGAGCGAATCCGCCAGCGGTAGAGGGGCGGGCCGACGCGGAAAAGGGGAAGCAGCAACGTCAATGCCGGCAACAGCAATATCTTGCCTCGATCAACGGCGGAGGCAATCCAAAACGGCAAGTACTTTTGCAGAAAGGGAGGCCCATCATTAAAGTACCTGCGTGCCGACTCATTCAACGGGAATTCGATGAACTCGGTCGAAGGCAACCGTCCGCGTTGGAGCAGACTTCCGTCGCGGCGATGCGTTTCGGTCGCTGCACGCAGCAAGAGCGGGATCAATGCGTCGTGCAGCTCGCTCGTTGCCACGAGATTCGCGGCCGGTGCGACCAGAAGCACGTCCGAACGAGGGAAATCGCGTTGGAGGTCGATCACGCCGCGTTCTAATGTCACGGACGTCAAGAAGGGATGGCGTCTGACATACGCCGCGTGTCGATCGAAGTTCAACAAGCGAACATCCTCCATACCGATCAACTCGCGAATCAATTCCGAATGGGGAGAGGTGACAAACAAAGCCGCATCGACCTCACCGAGTTTCAGTTGCCGTGCTGCGTCGAGACCGCCAGAACGCACCAACGTGGCACCCGAAGAAGCATCGATGCCGTTCTCACCAAGCAACAGCGACGCCATCGAATCGGTTCCGCTACCGGCGAGGCCGATGGCGATTCTCTTATCGCGCAGGTCGCGCAGGTCGGAGTAGGTTTCATTGCTGCGGTAAAAGACCCAAACCGGTTCAAAGTACAAGCTCGCCAGCGATTCGATGTTGCTCGCGTCACGCACGTCCTCGGGTGCCGTCCCGCCTTGCACGATGGCCAAATCCACCTGGGGATCGGATTGCAACAACCGATAGTTCTCGAGCGATCCGTTAGTCGGACGCAACTCGAGTGTCACGCCCTGATTCCGCAGATAGTTTGCGTAATCTTTGGCAAATCGGAAGTACGCGCCCTCCTGCGAACCGGTCGCCATCACGATGGTCCGCGGCGGCGCCGGTTGGATGAAGAACCACGCCAACGCGAATCCGATCAGCACGATCAGGAAACCGCCTCCCCAAATCTTTAGCAGAAGGCCTCGGACTTGACGACGCGTCTCACGAAAGTGCTCAGTCAACAGGCTGTCGCGGCGAAGGTTCATCGTTCCAGACCGGGGTTTTGCTTGATCGAGATTTGCCGGCCACTTGACTTCAACGAGGAAAAATGTCCGGTACTTTCAACATCAGTTTGGCTGTTTTGCAGGGCGACCGCCAGGCCGCATGGTTGATTCCTAGTCGTTCCCACTTCCAAAGTTCCGGCGAGGTGCGAAGTTCGGCGTGAAAACATCGCGTTTCGGTCGTCACACCGCCTTCACCTTCAGAAAGAGTGAAAACTTTGGGTCTTCCATAATAACGCAAACGGTAACTCTTGTCACAGAAAACGTGCGGGACACCTATGCCTCAGGAGCGAATGGATGAGTCATCAAAAATCAAGCCAGAAAAGAGGTTCATCCGACCGAAGCGTGCGTCGACCCCAGGATCGAGGTTTTTCCAGGCATGTCTGCAGTGTCCCATGATTTGATGAAAAATCGTCCTCGGTGAACCGAAATCCGCCGAGGACCGTCGGCGCCATTGGCGCACCGGTTTTGCAGGAAGACGCTGGCGACCGAGATCTCCCTTGTCGAGTGGCACCTCTGCAGAGCTCGACTGCGTTTGTTCCGGCTTACGTAGTCCACCAGCATCCCTACTCAGGCACCAATCTCGTTGGACACGGGAGTCATGGAGTGCCGGGATAAAACCGGTTTGGAATCGAGAATGAGAGTTTCTTACGAAGAAAATTTAACCAATTGCTTCGGCCCTC